>Ga0247815_10001102_pt1 | contig 20894 bp, 19 predicted proteins | sample UWRJL194509B1_FD_181014 | JGI IMG/M metagenome (GOLD analysis project Ga0247815, IMG submission 181014) | Plant litter microbial communities from Arlington Agricultural Research Station in Wisconsin, United States - UWRJ-L194-509B-1 | ecosystem: Environmental > Terrestrial > Plant litter >...
ACTACTAAGCAAGCACAACTCGATCAAATCAGGACAGACATTATCAAAAATAACGTCTGTCCTGATCTTGCGTTTCAGGCAAACCACCTTGTGATGGGTGAGGGGAGTGTTGATAGCGACATTATGTTTATCGGCGAAGCGCCTGGTAAAAAAGAGGACCTCACCGGTCTTCCTTTTGTCGGTGCATCGGGTAAATTCCTTGATCAGATGCTAGCGGCTGCTGGTATGGATCGAAAAGACGTCTTTATTACTAGTATCGTAAAGTACCGACCACCGAATAATCGCGACCCATCAGCTGCTGAAAAAGCCGAATTCTTGCCATATTTGCTGCGCCAAATAGATGTGATTCAACCAAAGATTATTGCACCACTTGGGCGTCATGGGATGGAATTTTTCCTGCCCGGCGTTCGAATTAGTGATATTCACGGCGTACCGCAAAAGATGGAACTTGATGGGAGGGAAATAACGATTATGCCTCTGTATCACCCTGCTGCAGCTCTATATGATGCGAGATTGAAGCAAACGCTCATAGATGACTTTATGAAGGTGCCAGCGCTTATTGCTCAGACCAAAACATTGCCAAATCAGGCCTAGTTTGCTATAATAAGACCACTTGAACAGAGAGGGACGTGACAATTACATTTGTAATTTTCCGAACGCTAGCCGATCTCACACCTCTCGAACTTGAATTTGTAACAACAATTAATTAAGAAATTAAAACAATTATTTTCATAAAAGGAGAATAAAAACATATGGGTCAACAAAGACTCGGTGCGCCACAAGCTGACGACACCTCAAAACAACCTCGCCATAATAACAACGGTGGGAACAACAATAACAATAATAACCAACGCTCAAAGCAAAATAACACCGTTCTTGCGGGCACACAAACCCGTCGTGGTGAAGTATTCCGTGCGCAACGTCGTACCAGCGAAGGTGTTAACCTCCGTGCTTCACAGCACATCATCAACGTCCCGGTAAACAAATCAGTCTTCAACGGCTATGACGGCCGCCAGTACAGCCTTGCTGACCAAAAGAAGGTGCCAAGGACTAACGGTCCAAAACTCCGCATCATTCCACTTGGTGGACTTGGTGAAATGGGTATTGGTAAAAACATGATGGCGATCGAATACGACAATGACATTATTGTGATCGACATGGGCTTCTTGTTCCCAGGTGGCGACTACCCAGGTATTAACTATATTATTCCTGACACAACCTACCTCGAAGAGAACAAGCACAAGATCCGCGGAATTGTCTTTACGCACGGTCACCTTGACCACATCGGCGCATTCCGCCACATTATCGACAAGATTCCTGCACCTGTGTACGGATCTAAATTTACCCTTGCAATGGTTCAAAAGACAATGGAAGAAGCAACCAGTGGGTTTACTCCTGAATACTTCGTCATGGATCCAGAAGCACACGAACGCGTGCAACTTGGTGACAGCTTCTCAATTGAATTGGTACGAGTTAACCACTCAATCCCAGACGCGACTGCGGTTGTTGTTCGAACCCCACTTGGTGTCGTGATCGACACGGGTGACTGGCGTTTCGAAGACGCTCCAGTTGACGGCCGCAAGTTCGACCTTGAACGATTGACTGAAATTGCTGCCAAAGAAGGCATTTTGATGCTCATGAATGAATCAACAAACTGTGAATCTGAAGGTGGACACACTCACGGTGAGTTCGACATTCAGGAGAGCATGGGACAGGTGATGGATAAATATCCTAACAACCGTCTCGTCCTTAGTTGTTTCTCTTCACAAATCCACCGTATGCAGGTCATCCTCGACGAAGCAAAAAAGCACGACCGTAAGGTTGCCTTCGCTGGATACAGTATGATCCAAAACGTCGAAGTCGCACTCCGTACAGGAACAATCAAAGTTCCTAAAGACGTGATCGTAAAGATGGAAGACATCGTGAAGTTCCCTGACGGAAAAGTAACGATTGTTTGTACTGGTTCACAGGGTGAGTTCAGCGCCGTTCTTAACCGTATGGCATCTGGTTCACACAAGTTTATCAAGATTAAGAACACTGACATTATTGTCTTTAGCTCAAACGCCATCCCGGGTAACGAAAAGTTCGTGACTCGTACAGTCGACGGTTTGATGCGAGAGGGAAGTAGTGTGATCCAAAACGGCAAGACACACCTTACTGGTATTGGTCCGCTTCACCTTTCAGGTCACGGATTCTACGATGACCACGTCAAACTAATCAACGCCCTTAACCCAAAATACTACCTACCAATTCACGGTGAGTTCCACATGTTGGTTCACAACGCTGAACTTGCGCAAAAAGAAGCTGGTATCGCACGCGAAAACATCTTTGTCTGTGACAGTGGTGACGTGATTGAAATCACAACTGAAGGTGCGAAAAAAGCCGGACGTGTCCCCGTTGGTGGTGTCATGTATGATGACTCTGGTGCGGTCGTATCAGAAGTTGTCCTCAAAGACCGTATTCACATGGCCTCAGAAGGTATGTTCGTCGTGATCCTTACTGTTTCAAAGGGAAGTGGACGCCTCCTTACCAGCCCTGACATTATCTCTCGTGGGTTTATTTACCTGCGTGATAGTGAAGAGCTTATGGGAATCATCCGTCAGTACCTGAAGCAAAAAGTTGCTCGTACATTCAACGGACGTCGCGTTGACCTTGATACGGTGAAGAAAGAAATTAAGGACGAATTAACACACGTGCTGTATGATCAAACTCGCCGAACTCCAATCGTGATCCCTGTGATTAATGAAATCGGCGGCGGTGGTAACGGTGGTCAAAAGTCACAAGGCAATGAGGGTGGCGAAGGTCAACCACAGCGCCAGCAGCGTCAACAGCAAGGCCGTAACGGCGGACCACGTCGTGATGACCGACGTCCACAGGATGCACCGCAAAATGATGCACCGGTTAGTGCTCCTGTTCCAGAAGCTGTTGAAGCACTTGGTCTTGAGACTAAATCTTTCCCGGCGCCTGTCGTTCCTGACACACACGAAGTCGAGCCTAAGACTCGCACTGACGCTCGCGGATATTAATTCGTTACGTTCTAGAAATTGAAGAGCCCCGCCGAGTGCGGAGCTCTTCTTTATTTGAAAGCTCAACGCACCCGACAGGGCTACGCGCGAATGGCTGACACGGTCTGCAGGGTAGAGAAGACAGCTCTTTTGCTGTTCTCGGGGTTGATGTAGACCAAGCTGACGATCTCACCGGGGCGGAACTGTGGTACTCGGTTGAGTTTTCCATCACCTGCGCACAGGTGAATCAGCTCGAGATCGTCCTGAGCTACTTTCGACAGGTCGATGAGCGGTGCTCCCTTGAGTTTCTTGAGGCTTTCGAGGGCCTTGAGAACAAGTGATTCAGTCGGAGTGATCTCGGTGATTCGTGGTCTAGTTCGTTGCGGCGTAGGGCTCCAGTTTACCCAGAGCTCGGTGCCGTCATCGAGGACAACATTGTAGTCAGTACGTGCATGGGTCATTGCCCGTACCCCTTCCTAAGTTAGTGTGCGGACAATTGTTATTTAGTATAGACTGTCCAAAATTTGGCACAACCATAAGCCTCTTGCAAAATGTAGTAAATTTTGCTATAATAACTTTTATGAAACAGCGGTAATACGCTAAAAAATGAACTATAATGAAAAAAGATTATGGCAAAAAGAAAAAAACGAAGTTCGAATAGAAGGAAGCAAGCACCTCAGGGTCCACAGCACACGCTGCCGGCTGGCTTTTGGTCGCAAGTAGGGGCGTTGTTCCTGATTGCATTCTCTTTGCTCCTTATTTTGAGCTGGTTTGGGCTTGGCGGTCCAATTCTTGATTGGCTCTACAAGACATCACTCAGCTTCGTCGGGTACGCCGTCTATGTCGTGCCACTTCTGTTTATCTACGTTGCAGTCGAAATCTTCCGTGCCGAAGAAAATCGCCTTCCGTTTATGATGAAGTTTGCAACCGGACTTTCACTGGTATGGTTCGCAGGCCTTTTTGGGCTATTAAAAGCAGCTGACGGCAAGACAACTGGTGGATTCATCGGTGACTTCGTGAACGACAACGCGATTTTACTTCTTGTGAACAAGGGAGTTGCGGCATTTGTATATATCTTGCTCATCCTCATTACAGTTCTATTTATCATCCGCGTCTCACCAATTACGATTATTAAGAAACTCTGGCAAATGACTCGTCGCGACACAAGCGAACAAGACGAAAACGTTAAAGTTATGCGCAACGCCGCTGCACTTGATGCACCAAAAGGTAAGTCAACGCTCGCTGCTGATTTCAAGATGAACGCCGGTGTCTCTGTGGTTGGTGAAGAAGAAGAAAAGAAGGGTTCACGACTTTCAAGCTTCAAGGGCGCCACGCCACGCGATAAAGCAGCCGAAGACCGCGCAGCGCTCGTAACAGTCAGCGATCCTAACTGGGAAGCGCCTTCAGTTGATCTCCTCGAAAAGAAACAATCTCCTGCCGATGCTGGTGACGTGCAACAAAACGCTCAGATTATTAAAGACACATTAAGTGAATTCAATATTGATGTCGACATGGAAGGCGCAAACATTGGTCCAAAGGTGACGCAATATACTTTGAAACCACCTTCAGGCGTGAAGCTGACACGTATTACACAGCTTGAAACTAACATTGCCTTGAACCTTGCGGCTCAAAGCCTTCGTATCGAAGCACCGATTCCTGGCCAAAAAGCCGTTGGTATCGAAGTGCCGAACCGTAAAGCAGCTGACGTGCGTTTGCACTCAATCCTTACAAGTCCTCAGTGGAAGACAGATACCGAACCATTGAAGTTTGCTATTGGTAAAGATATTTCAGGCCAAGCTACGCTTGGTGACCTCAATAAGATGCCCCACCTTTTGATCGCCGGTCAAACTGGGTCAGGTAAATCTGTGATGATTAACACCCTCCTTACGAGTCTTTTGTACCACAATAGCCCTTCAGAAATGAAGTTGATCCTTGTTGACCCAAAGCAAGTTGAAATGGCGCCTTACGAAGATATTCCTCACCTTATTACTCCTGTTATTAACGAACCAGAGAAGACGATTAGTGCACTGAAGTGGGCCGTCAACGAGATGGAGCGACGCTACAAATTGCTCGCCGAAAACAAGGTTCGTGACATCGCAACTTACAACACGATGATTCAAAAGGGCGGCAAAAAGATTACCGTTGCTGACGAAGATGGCATTCCTCAAGAACACCAAGATGGTGCGATGCCATATATCGTGATTGTGATTGACGAGCTGGCTGACCTTATGATGGTGGCATCTCGCGACGTTGAGGCCTTGATTGTGCGTCTTGCACAAAAAGCCCGTGCGGTTGGTATTCACCTGGTGCTTGCGACGCAGCGTCCATCAGTTGACGTTATTACCGGTCTGATTAAGGCTAACGTACCAGCACGTATTGCCTTTACGGTTGCGTCTCAAATTGACTCTCGAACAATTCTCGACCAGGTTGGAGCAGAGAAGCTGCTTGGCCAAGGTGACATGTTGATGCTGACACCTTCAATGAGCAAGCCAAAGCGTATCCAAGGTGCTTGGGTAACCGACGAAGAAGTTATCAAGATCTCAGATCACCTCCGTGCCCAGTCTCCTCCACAGTACAACGACGAAGTTGTCAGTCAGCCTGTGACCTTGAATGGCAAGGGTGGAGTAGTTATGGACTTCGACAATAACGGTGATGGTGACGATGATATGTACCGTGATGCGGTTCGTGTGGTGATTGATAGTGGCAAAGCTTCAGCTAGTCTGTTGCAACGACGCCTACGCGTTGGCTACGCTCGTGCAGCTCGTTTGATTGAGAACATGGAAGAACAGGGGATTATTGGTCCTGCCGACGGTGCGCGGCCTCGAGACGTGCTTGTAGGTAGCTTTGATGATGTCTTTGGATCTCGTACGCCTGACGGCTCGACCGATTTGAATGGCGACGACCTCGGGTAACTAGTTGCCGTTAATAACTTTTTAAAATGAAGTATCTACACTGAATATTGTGAACCGGCACACGGCTTGCCAATAGGGGTGAGATACGGTATAATAACAGGGTTAACATAACTCAAGCTTACGTGAATAAATCATATTTTATATGGGGAGTGTAAGCATCCGCCGGGTAACCGACAGGATTCCAAAAGGAGAACTAAATGAAAGAATACGAACTAACCGTTCTCATTCACCCTGATCTGGAAGCAGATCTCGAAACACCACTTAAAAAAGTGCGTGATATCATCACAGCCGCTGGTGGTACTATTGTTCGCGAAGATAACTGGGGTAAGAAAAAACTTGCATACCCAATTCGCCGCGAAGAATTTGCCGTCTACATCTATATGGACGTAGCATTACCAGCCGATGCACCACTCAAGATCAGTAATATCTTCAACATTACTGACGAAGTATTGCGTTACCTTCTCGTAACTGTCAACGAAAAAGCTCGCAAGGCTCTCGCTGCAGAACAAGAACGTGCTGACAACAACGCTGGCCAAGACACGACTAAAGAATAGATAAAACAGGGGAGTATAAAACATCATGGCGAAGAGCATCAACCAAGTAATTCTGATGGGACGCCTTACACGCGATCCTGAACAACGTACAACTACTGGTGGAAAGACAATCGCGAGCTTCAGTATTGCTGTTGACCGCGGTGGTGATAGTGATGCAGCTGACTTTTTCGAGATTACCGCTTGGGAAAAACTCGGTGAGCTGGTTATCCAATACCTAGGTAAAGGACGCCGCGTACTCGTTCAAGGACGACTTCGCCAGGATAGTTGGGATGACAAAGAAACCGGTAAAAAACGCTCACGCGTTGAAGTAACCGCAACTGACGTTACCTTCCTTGATGGACCAAGCGACGGCCAGGGTGGCCAAAACAATGGTGGTGGCCAATCTGCTGCACCTCGCTCAAACGCGAACAATAAATCTGAAGATGTCGTTATCCAAGACATCGAAGACAAGCCAATTGATTTAAGTGAAATTCCTTTCTAGAACTACTAGAAATATAACTATTAGGAGAACAAGAACATGCCAAAACGACTAAAGAAAGATACACCTGTATATTTTGACTACAAAGACGTCAAAACTTTGCAGCGTTTCATCAACATCTACGGACAGATCGAACCAATCGGTAAGACTGGCCTCAGTGCAAAGCAACAGCGTCAACTTGCTGGTGCTATCAAGCGTGCTCGTCACCTTGCATTACTACCATTCGTATCTCAGGGTTAAATAGCCATGGGATACTTTCAGCCTACAGACCTTAAAAAAGGTGCTGTCGTTCAAATTGACGGCAAGCCTTTTCGGGTTATCGATTACAACCAAAAAGTAATGGGACGCGGTGGAAGCATCGTGAACGTAAAGATCAAGAACTTGATCGATGGTTCAGTCATCCCAAAAACTTTTAAAGGCCAAGATAAAATCGAGACTGCTGAAGTGAACAGTCAGACTGTTCAGTACTTATATAATGACGGTGCTGACTACTTCTTTATGGACCCAGGAACATTCGAACAATTCCAGCTTCCTGCTGAAACTGTCGATGAAGCAAAGGGCTACCTTAAAGAAGGCGACGAATTGAGTCTTCAATTCTTTGATGGCCGGGTCATTAACGTCGAGCTTCCAAAGAACGTCTTCCTCGAAGTAACGTACAGCGAAGACGTCGTAAAGGGCGATACTACAAGTAGCGTGCTCAAAGACGCAACACTTGAAACCGGCCTTGTTATTAAGGTTCCAGCCTTTATCAAGACTGGTGACGTTATTTCTGTCGATACTTCAACTAGCGAATACCGCGAACGAAAGAAGTAGGTCATGGCTTCACACATCGAGGGTGAACGATTTATCATTGTTGGAACACTTGATGCGGTAGAGGCAGACCAAGAATTTGAACGTATTCCACCTCACATGACAATTGTTAGGTGGTTTCAAATGGGCGAGCATCATCGTCACCAATTCCTTGAACGGGCAATGGACAACGTCTTAACAGACCAGGACGTATACCAAAAGCTCGTTGGTGGACAAAAGAAACGATACGGTGAGGATAAGCAATTTCCAGTTCGCGAAATCCGCGGCGCAGAGATTGGTCCGTGGCATGCATTCCATTCACTCGTGAGTGGAATTGGTCAATTCCGTGAGGATGATATATATGCGCATCACTTTGCTCCACATGTTACTGATACCCCTGATCGTCAAGTGAAGCGACGAGAGCAACTCGCGATCCCAACAGTCGCACTTATTTCTGCACACTCTGAAAAGCCAGCACAGCGCGTACTCGCCGCATTCACATTAGGTCAAAAAGATAATGGATAAGAAAAAACGTCTCGACGCAGAAATGACCCGACGTGGGTTAGTGACGACTAGGTCTCAGGCCGAGAGCTTTATTAAACTTGGCAACGTGACGGTGAATGGTCAAAAAATCTTGAAACCAGGGTTTTTCGTGACCGCTCAGGCTCAAATTAAACTCGATGTCGATGAACAATATGTTAGTCGCGCCGGATTAAAACTTGCCAGCGTTGCGCAGATTCTTAAACTCGACTTCCGCGATAAGATCGTGCTTGATGTCGGGAGTAGTACTGGTGGCTTTACTGATTACTCACTTCGACGGGGTGCAAAAATAGTATTTGCGGTTGATGTTGGAACCGACCAACTTCACCCAAGTTTGCAGGGGCACCCAAAGATTAGTCTTCATGAGAAAACGGATATTCGTGATTTTTATCTTCGTAAAGATGTACCGAATATTGTCGTTATCGACGTTTCGTTTATTAGTCTTCGCGAGATTTTGCCGCATATCGCGCGCGAACTAGCTGACGAAAATACACAGATTGTTGCGATGGTGAAGCCACAGTTCGAAGCGGGCAAAGACCAAACCAATAAAGGCATTATTAAAAACGATGCAGTCCGCCGCCAAATCTTAAAAGATTTTGAAATTTGGGCACAGGAACGATTCTTTATTCATGCAAAACGCGACAGTGATGTCGCGGGTGCAAAGGGAAATCAAGAGCGGTTCTATTTACTAACGTTAAAGCGGAACTCAACAACGTCGCCTGCGCGCATAACGTAATCACGGCCTTCGGTTCGTACTTTTCCGGCAGCCTTCGCGGCAACTTCGCCACCAGCTGCAACAAGGTCATCGAAATCAACGATTGATGCAGCGATAAATCCACGTTCGAAATCAGTGTGAATCACACCAGCTGCTTGTGGGGCAGTATAGCCTTGGTGGATTGTCCAGGCGCGGACTTCTTTTGGTCCTGCGGTAAGGTAGCTTTGTAAACCGAGTGTTTGATAAGCGGTGCGAGCAAGCTGTGAAAGCCCGGATTCTTTAATGTCGTATGCATCGAGTAGTTCAAGGACGTCTGTCTCTGCGAGTCCACGAAGTTCTTCTTCGATTTTGGCACAGATAAAGGTACTTGCTGCGGGTGCAACGATATCTGTTAATTCTTTCTTTTTTACTTCGTCACCAAGGGTGAGCTCATCAACGTTAAAGACGTAAATCACTGGTTTGGTTGAAAGGAGTTGAAGCCCTTGAATAACTTCTGTATTCAATCCATCGATTTCATTTGCAAGCTTTCCTTCGAGGAGGCCAGCACGTAACTTTGAAAGTTGTTCAATCTCAACCTTGGCAGTGGCGCTTGTTTTCGCTTCTTTCTCAAGGCGGGGGAGTTGCTTTTCTATGCTTTGTAGATCGGCAAGAATAAGCTCTGTATTAATTGTTTCGATGTCTTTACGCGGGTTGACGGTATCATCAACATGAATCACATCTGGGTTATCGAAGGCGCGCACAACGTGAACGATTGCATCACACTCACGGATATTAGCGAGGAACTTATTTCCAAGACCTTCGCCTTTTGATGCACCAGCAACAAGGCCTGCGATATCAACAAAGGTCACAGTTGCTGGAATTACTTTTTGGGCTGCATACATTTTTTCAAGGATAGATAAACGTTCGTCAGGAACGGCGATGATACCCGTATTAGGCTCGATTGTTGCGAATGGATAATTAGCCGCCAAAATATTGTTGTCGGTTAGTGCGTTGAATAGGGTGGACTTACCAACGTTTGGAAGTCCGACGATAGCGATAGATAAACTCATAAACTTTCCCTATTTTAACAGATGAAGGGCGCATTGACGAGTGAAGTGTAATAGATAGTGTCGTCGCTTCTCGGTTATGCTATAATTTCTCTTATGAATCCACAGTCTTCAGCGCCATTCACAGAGCCAGAATCATCACAAAAGGATACTACCGTCGGAAGTAGTTCTAAAAAATTAAAAACTCCTAAAATCTTTTGGGTAATTACGGTGTTATTTGTGTTGCTCGCAGCGGCACTTGGATATCTTTTTGCAACCAAGCAGCTTGTTCTTGCGCTTGGTGCAACCGATAAAGACGTCGTTACAGTTGTGTCTCGTGCATGCACAAAGGCGACGATCAAGACGTATAACGATGCGAACAGTTCGGAGGCAGGTGACACACGTGCTGCTGCCTTGAAAAATGCTTTTGAAGCAGTCAACAAGACCTCAGGATACGCTGGCGATCCTAACTGTGTATACATTCGTTACACGTATTATATTGAGCAAAAAGATACTGCAAATGCACAAAAAGAAGTCGATACACTTAACGCACTTGCGAAGAAGAATCTTTACGCAACAAGCGAGTTGACACTTGTGCAGCCAATCGAATCAATGCAACGAACGATTGATATTTTGAAATTACCTGAAGGTCAAACGCCAACTGGTGAGGCGGATAGTGGTGGGCGAGGCTAAACTTACAACTCGGTGGACATGGCGCATCAAGTTATTGATGGCCTTTTTTGTTGTCTTTTCGGCTGTTTCATTTAACTCGGTTTTTAACGCGCAAGATTCATTTGCTGCGTATTGTGACCCGGGACGCTACTCATGTAACGGACCTGAAACGGGTGCAAGAAATATTTGCTATGAAGGTGGCGCGAGTGGGGCCATGTGGTTTAACACAACTTCTGGTGCGGCAACTGACGACGGATATTATGCTGCAACCGTTAACGTGAATGCAACAGCGAATTCGGTTGGCGTGAATTTGCGCGGATCTGTGAACTCATGTGACGACGCAGGATCATACAACGTGTATGCGGTAGGGATAGCCCCAACCGGTGGAGAAGGATGGAGGCTAACAGGTCTTTCATCAACGACGCTTTTCCGCGGAACAATGCCGGGTTCATATTACAGATGGTCATCACAAGGAAGTGGTGTGAATGCTACCTTGAACGTTACAGGACTTGCAGCTAATAACCTTGGTAAGACTGACTCGCAATCAATTACAATCGATATTTATCGCTGTTTTAGTACTAATGGCAGTAGCGCAACCGGTAGTTGTTATGCGACACCTGTGATCGTGAACGTTTTCCGGGCAGCAAACTATAACTTTACGTTGACACCAACAATCACAGGGACTCCAGCATCTACTAGTGGTGATACTGACGGAGCTGTTGACGCGTCACTTCAGCCATCAATTAATAACACCGGAACAACACAAACCTCACCGAATGTTCAGTGGCAAATAGTAAACTTTGTGATTCCTCCAGGTGGAACAGTCCCTCCTGGAACAGATACGTCAGTCGCAACACCGCCAGTTTCGTATTTTGGAAATGGAGCTACAATTATTGGGCAAGCAGGTGGACAGACTCTTCAAAGGAATGTCACAAATCTTAGTATTGCCGATCAAGTAATCGGAGATCATCCGTTTGGTACACAGGTCTGTTACGCGTTGTCCGTCCAGCCAATCACGCAGTCGAATGATGGATGGCGACATAGTACGCCTTTCTGTGTTCGTATCGGTAAATCACCAAAAGTTCAGATCCTTGGCAACGACTTGATAACAGGACGTAACTTTATCGGTGTCTCAACACCGGCGCCAACTTCAAGAGTGCAGACCTCAATCACAAAACAGGCGAGTAAATCAGTCACTGTTACTGCACCTCAATCAGCATTTGGGGGGCTGTTTAATACTGGTGTTAATGCGAGTAAGCAGCAGCTTGCCGCCGGCACACCTGATCCACACTGGGTGATTGATCGTGTCATTCGTACACCAGGGAAGGGTGGTGACACCTGTCAAGAAGGCACAAATGCTGCTGGAACGGCACTTATTAAGTATCCAACAACGAGCGCGAATCCTGCGATCCCTGCTCGAACGGTTATGCAAAATCCCGCAGGCTCAATGGCTGGGCTCTACACTTCTGATAATCAAAATGTGACAGGTATCCCGAATAGTACAGTCATCAACTATAATGGGCAGTTCGTCTGGTCACGTACAAGCAATAATGCTAAATGGATCGGGCAGAACGTTTATGGTCAAAACTATAGCAAATCATCTTGTTATGATCCTACCTTCAATACCCCAAGTGACATGGATAACGCGAATGTTTATGTATTTAAATTGAAGGATGGATTTACGATTGATCCAGCCGCACGCGTTGATCTTGATAATGCAAAGATCAAGATTACAGGCGGTGTAGATAACCAGGTTAAATTCTTTGTAAACGGACAGGAACTACCTGGAGGCTGGCAAACACCTGGATGGGCAGCTGGATCTTCGGCGACATCAACAAGCAAAGCCGGTGTGTTCAATAACGGAAATAATTCGCTTGAGATATGGGTGCGTTCAACAGGTTCACATACTGGTCTTTTGATTGATGAACTACGAATCGAGGCGACTGCGCAGGTTCCTGTTGCAACAAACTTTGGCTCATGGGTAGAGTACGCAATCCTTCCAACAGGTACGGTGACTGGGACTGGTTCAGCGTCAGCATTTGCAGGCGGTGTTCCGACGCTTTCGTATTGTGGGCGTACATCGCTGACATTTGCAAATACAACGACGACAAATCCGTGTACGAACTCTTCGACACTTGGATCTTACAAGACAGGCAAAACGATTCCTGATATCGCTGGATACTTCCCGACATCATCTTCAACAACGACACTTGCAGCAAGTAGGTCGCTCACAAATCTTGTCAGTGGTACCTATAAAGCACCAAATAATTTTGAAATTACCGGCGGTTCTATTCCTGCAGGCCGATCGATCGTGATTAATGCACCAAATAGTACAGTTACTATCAGTAGTAATATTACTTATACGACTGGTGACATCTCTTCGCCGTCACTTGCTCCGCAAGTGGTGATTATCGCAAAAGACATAAATATTACAGGTGGCGTAAGCACTGTTGACGCATGGCTCGTGACAAAAGGAACACTTAATACATGTAGTGACGTTGCAGCGATGACAAGTCTTCAGAGTGGTGTCTGTCAAACGGTATTGACCGTAAACGGTCCAGTGCAGGCTGGTAAACTTGAATTATGGCGAACAGGTGGGGCAGGTAATGGGGCTGATGCGGGGAATCCAGCAGAGATATTTAACTTCCGTCCGGACACATATTTATGGGGACTTTCCCAGACTACAAAGAGTGGTCGACTTGAATCTGTGTACGAACAAGAGCTACCTCCACGTTTCTAGAGTAAAACAGCTTGCTTTTACGCTTATGCTTTCGGTATAATGAGGGACAATATGGCATTACTAAAAGGCGTGGGCGACTTCTTTGCACTAGACATTGGATCTAATGCGGTTCGAGTACTGCAATTATCTTCGACGGGACCTGACAGTTGGTCACTTGATCACTTCGGGTATGCGCCAATTGACGAGCAGACTGCTTCAAGCAATTCACCTGAAAGTCTTCGAAAACTAGGTGAAATCATTATGACCGCAGTAGGGCAGAGTGGCATTAAGTCAAAAAGCGTTGTGATTGGACTGCCTTCGAGCAAAACATTCACAACAGTCATTGAACTTCCGGTTATGCCAGAAGCCGAACTTAAAAGCACGCTGAAATATCAGATTGATCAGTACATTCCAATGGCAGCGAATGAAGCGAAGGTTGACTGGGCATTGCTTGGTCCTTCATTGCACGATCCAAAGCAGCAAGAAGTGCTTCTTGCGAGTACAGCTAATGCGTATGCAGAAGAACGCCTTGAATTTATCGAAAGCCTTGGCCTCGACGTGATTGCTTCAGAACCAGACCCACTCGCGATGGTCCGTTCATTATTACCAGCGGGTGTTCCTGACGGGCGTCTTATTATCGATGTCGGTGAATACTCAACTGACCTTGCGATTACCTATGGTGACAGTCCGCGACTTGTGCGCACGATTCCAATGGGAGTAAAATCACTGATTAAAGCAGCGGTCCAGAACCTTAACGTTCAAGAAGACCAAGCTCGCCAGTTTATCTTGAAGTTCGGCCTTGCACCTGATCGCCTTGAGGGACAAGTGTTCCGCGCGGTCGAAGGTACACTTGAGAACTTCGCATCTGAACTTACGAAATCTATTAAGTTCTTTCAGACTCGTTACCCAAGTACACCTGTCGGTGGTATTTTACTATCTGGTTACGCGGCGATCGTACCGCTATTTGGTGAATACGTTACAGCTAAAACCAGTGTTCCTTCGTCGATCGCTAACCCTTGGCAAAAAGTACGTGTTTCTCAGGCTGACCAGCAGCAGTTGATGCCAATTGCGTCTGAGTTTGCGACAGCAATCGGTCTTGCACAAAGGAAGAACAAGTCATGATCGAAATTAACCTTGTTCCCGATATCAAGCAAGAACTTATTCGTGCACGCATGGTTCGATCTGCGGTCGTTTCTGGTGCTATCGTCACGACAATTATCGCTGGTATAGTCGTCGCTGCTTTGGCAATCTATGTGTTTGGAGTTCAAACGGTTCGTAACGTCGTTGCAGATGATGCAATCAAGAATGGTGCAGCTGAACTTGCTGATGTCGAAGACCTTTCAAAGATTCTGACAATTCAGAACCAGCTAACTAAAATGAGCGCCTTGAACGATGAAAAAATGATGGACTCGCGTGCGTTTGATCTATTACAGGCAATTATTCCTCCTGCACCAAATTCAGTAAAGATCTCTAGCTTCACAATTGATGCAGAGCTCGGTTCAATTACGTTTGAGGGTATCACGCCTACGTACCCATCACTTGAAGCATTCAAAAAGACAATCGGTGCGGCCAACGTTAGGTATAAAGATGGCGAGGAACAAGTTGATACCGTTTTGGCATCTGATCTAAGTATTTCGAATGTCAGTTATGGTGAAGACGCAACTGGTGCAAAAGTACTTCGTTTCTCTGTAAGCTTTACATACGCGTCTGAGTTCTTCTCACCGAAGATTAAAAACCCAACAATCGTACTTATTAATGGTGGTAATGTAACTGACTCATATCTGGGTATTCCAAAGAGTATCTTCACAAAGCCTGCAACAGATACAGAGGAGAGCCAATAATGAAACCAAATGATGTAGCGCTGAGGAAGCGAACACAAATTTCAAAGGCTAATAAGGTGATGTTTATTTGGATCGCCGGGGCTTCTGCGCTTGTAAGCTTTGCGATTGTGACATCATTTTTCCTTGGACAAAAACTTATTTTTAATGAAAAAGTATTGTTTGAAAAGAATAAAACTGTCAACGTATTGAATATCAATAACGGTGCGGTTGATGAGCTCGCAACGAATATTCGTGCACTTGATGCCGATGCGGCACTTAGTTTAGCGAAAGCGAACGAAAAGGATCAAGCGATTCAGGTAATCCTTGATGCGCTTCCATCTTACGCAAATTCACCAGCACTTGGTGCATCACTTCAGATCAAACTCCTTGCGGGTGTTCCAGGGTTAACGCTTGAGAGTCTTCAAGTAACTCCTGTTGAAGGTGTTGAGTCACTCACGACTGGTGCTGTCGAAGATGCAGGCGCGACAACTGCGAGTGGAAATGAAATTACCTTCCGATTCTCAATTAGCGGAAGTGAAGACACACTTCGTGCTGCTTTAAAGAATCTTGAACGCTCAATCAGAACGATTGATATCACGAGTCTCATTATCGAGAGCCAAGGAGATATTCAATTAATGACAGTAGCCGGACGTGCATTTTATGAGCCAGCAAAGAATGTTGTCCTTTACGATAAGGTGGTAAAGCCATGAAAAAAACCGATATAGCAATGATTGTTCTCATCGCCGCAGTAAGTGCTGGTATTGCATACTTTGTTGCAAATAGTCTTTTTGGCGGAATGACTGAAAAGGGCGTGACAGTACAAACGATCGATCAGATCACCAGTACTGTAGAGCCGGTTGATACAAATATTTTTAATGACACTGCCATTAATCCTTCGGTTGAAGTAAATATTAATAATACCGAAGACGAGAAAACTGAAACGACCAACACCACAGAGTCGACTAACAATACAAACTAGGAGGCTACCCCGTGCCGCTGCTCACAGACGACATACAAGATAAACTCATCAAACTCCTCGTCGACGAGGGGCTTGTTGCGTCAGCGGTCTTAGAGCAAGCGAAGGCAGCTTCAGCTTCAAACAAGAAACCGCTCTTTAGTCTTTTGTCAGAGCAGGCCATTATTGATGATGAGTTGCTTACGCACGCAATCGCACAGGTATCAGGTGTGCCATACGTTAATCTTTCAACGACATTAATTGATCAAAATATTCTTTCGCTGCTTCCAGAAGATATCGCAGAGCGCTTTATGGCCGTGCCACTCGCTGAAGTTCAGAACCGTCTTGCGGTTGCGATGATCGATGCGAACAACGTCCAGGCAGTTGACTACCTTGCAAACCGTATCCAACGCCCGTTAAAGGTCTTTATGGCATCAGAAGCAGGTGTTCGTCATATCTTAGACCAGTACCGCACAGACCTTTCAGATGTCGACAAAGCCGCTGAAGTTTCTCAAGAAGAGCAAAAAGCTGAAGAGGCAAGTGATGTTAAGACAATCGTTCAAGATTCACCAATTAGCCAAGCACTGAGCAAGATCTTGGAATACGCGATTAAATCTCGTGCCAGCGACGTGCACGTTGAACCACTTGAGGGATCTTTGAAGATCCGTGTTCGTGTTGACGGTGTGCTTCGTGAAATTATGCAGCTTCCAAAGAGTATTGAACCGGCACTCGTGAGTCGCGTAAAGATCCTTTCAAACCTCAAAATTGACGAACATCGCGTGCCACAAGACGGACAGTTTACGGTTAAGATTGCTGGTAAAGAAGTTGACCTTCGTATCGCGATCAGCCCAGTTGTTTGGGGTGAACAAATTGTGATTCGTTTGCTCGATAAATCCGGTAACTCATTCGATATCATCGACATGGGATACACTGGCCGTGGCCTTCGCGTCGTCCGTCATGGGATAAAGCGACCAAACGGCATGATCCTTACTTCAGGACCAACTGGTTCAGGTAAGTCGACCAGCCTCTACGCACTTATTAAAGAAATCAAAAATGATAGTGTGAACATCGTTACACTGGAAGACCCAGTTGAGTACAAGATGGACGGAGTAAACCAAATTCAGGTGAACGCCGAAGTTGGACTGACATTCGCAAATGGTCTGCGTTCAATTCTGCGTCAGGACCCTGACGTTGTGATGGTGGGGGAGATCCGTGACGGCGAGACGGCTGCACTTGCGGTTCAAGCTGCACTCACAGGGCACCTCGTATTCAGTACACTTCACACCAACAGTGCTGCCGGAGTGCTTCCACGTCTGCTCGACATGGATATTGAACCATTCCTTATCGCTAGTACTGTGAACACAATTATTGGACAACGTTTGGTGCGACGAGTTGCAGGAAAGCGCGAGACATATCAATCAAGTCCGATTGAAACACAGAACATTATGGCAACCGTCGGGCACTTACTTCCAAAAACAAAGGAAGACGTCGCAAGGGTGTCGCAAGATTTAGGCTACAAAGATCTTCCCCTTGCGGGCCAAAGCGCTTATACTTTGGTAAGAGGTATTGATACTCCTCAGACACCACATGGATATAGTGGTCGCTCGGGTATATACGAAGTGATGGACGTTAATCAGGATATTCAAAAGCTGATTGTCGCCAAAGCCTCAAGCTCAGAGATCCAACGACTTGCAGTGTCTCAGGGAATGATCACGATGCGTCAGGATGGCTACCTAAAAGCACTGTCAGGCATCACCACACTCGAAGAGGTGAACAGGGTCACGTCGGATACGGCATAGAGATTATGAATAAAGGAATGAGTGGGAAATAATATGAATAACCAACAATTAAGAATCGAAGTGTTACTCGAAGAAGTGGTGCGCCGAAAAGCGTCAGACCTTCACCTTCAGGTTGGACTACCGCCGATGCTCCGTATCGATGGTTCACTTGTGCCAATTGCTGGATTCAACCCGCTCGACGAAGCCGGCGTAGAGACACTTGTCTTTGCGATCCTTGATCAAGACCAACGCCAGATCTTGATGAAGGATAAAGAATTCGACTTTAGCTTCGCTTTCGGAACACTTGGGCGTTTCCGTGTGAACGCTTTCCATGAACGCGGTAACTTGGCCGCTGCACTCCGTTTGATTCCAAATGAAATTAAATCAATTACCGAACTCGGAATGCCAAATGTCGTGCTTGATTTTGCGAACTATCCACGTGGGCTTGTCCTTGTGACTGGGCCAACTGGATCAGGTAAGTCAACAACACTTGCGGCACTTGTCGACAAGATTAACACCGAGAAATCAAACCACATCATTACGATTGAAGACCCGATTGAGTTTACTCACAAGTCAAAGAAGTCGGTTATTGTGCAGCGTGAAGTTCACTATGACACCTACTCATTTAGCGCGGCGCTTCGCTCAAGTCTTCGCCAAGACCCTGACGTAGTGTTGATTGGTGAGATGCGTGACCTCGAGACTATCTCGGCTGCGATTACGATTGCAGAAACTGGTCACCTTGTCTTTGCGACACTTCACACAAACTCTGCGGCGCAATCGATTGACCGTATGATTGACGTGTTCCCACCTCACCAACAGCCACAAATTCGTGCACAGCTTTCAAATATCTTGATGGCGATTGTGTCACAACGGCTTGTACCATCTATCGGTGGGGGACGAGTGGTTGCGGCTGAGATCTTGGTAGCGAATCCAGCGGTTCGTAACATTATCCGCGAAGGAAAAGCGCACCAACTTGATGCGATTATCCAAACTGGTGCAGACCAAGGGATGCAGACAATGGATCGTACACTCGTGAGCCTTGTTCAAGCTGGAACAATTACTTACGACGCTGCCCGTGAATTTGCTGTTGACCTCACAGAGTTTGAAAGATTAATGAGGGGCTAATAAAAAGTGAAGAAGTTTACGTACGAAGCCCGCGACCGAGCTAGCAATAAGCTCGTCAAGGCAACGCTTCAGGCTGACTCTGAAAACGCTGCTGCGCAACTCCTTGTGAAGCAAGGCTTCGTTCCGCTTTCTATCAAAGAACAGATTGGTGATGGCTCATTTTTCGCAAGGTTATCTGGACGTATCACGACAAAAGACCGAGTCGTCTTTATTCGTCAGCTCGCAACATTGATTGGTGCTGGACTTCCATTAAGTCAAAGCCTTCATACAGTCTATGAACAAACGCCAAATAAGCGCCTCCAGGGTGTTCTTCAAGAAATTATCTCTGATGTTGAAGGTGGTAAGTCGCTTTCGTTAGCATTCGGTAAACACCCAGAGGTTTTTGATGGTGTATTCATCTCACTCGTAACAGCAGGTGAGTTGTCTGGAACACTCGATGATTCATTGCAACGCGTTGCGACTCAACAAGAAAAAGATGCAGCCACAATGAGCAAAATTAAAGGTGCACTTACATATCCAGTTATCGTATTGGTAGTGATCGGTGCCGTCCTTGCGTTCATGTTGTTCACAGTCGTCCCGCAGGTGGAAAAACTGTACGATGACCTTGGAAAGGATCTCCCGTTCTTGACTCAGTTAATGGTAGACATGTCTCGTATACTCGGACAATTCTGGTGGTTGGCGATTATTGTTGTTGGGGTTGGAGTATATTTCCTCTTACAGTTCCTCAAGACAGAAGCGGGTATTCGTTTCAAGGATGAGTTCAAACTGCGTGCTCCCATCTTTGGAAAGATGATCAACAAATTATACATGGCTCGATTTACTCGAACAGGGCAGACACTGCTTGCCACTGGTGTAAGTATGCTTGATATGTTGAAGGTGACTTCGACCGCTGTGAATAATACCGTCGTTTCAAAAGCGATTGATCGGGCAGCTGAAAAAGTAAAAGGTGGTAAAGCGCTTTCTGTCGCACTCGAGCCAGAAACGATCATTTTACCGTTAGTTCCACAAATGACAAAAATTGGTGAACAATCAGGACGTATTGATGAAATGCTTGGAAAAGTAGCGCAGGTCTACGAAGACGAACTTGATGAACAGATCAAGACAATCTCAACTGCAATCGAGCCTGTTTTGATGGTGGTGCTCGCAATTGTTGCCGGTGGTATGGTTGGAGCGATCCTCTTACCGATTTACGGGCTTGTAAACGGCATTAACGTTTAAAAGTTACTAGACAAACCAACCGATCTCGGCTACTATTAACATAAGCATTTTATGCATTAAATTAGTTCATTTGAAAGGTGGAATAAATTCCTATGAACGGTCTCAAAACAGAAACAACTAAGCAGAAGGGCTTCACGATTATCGAAGTCGTCTTGGTGTTGGCAATTGCCGGCCTCATCTTCTTAATGGTCTTTATTGCACTTCCAGCACTACAACGTAACCAACGTGATACACAGCGCAAGAACGACATGGGTCGTTTGCAGACCGCTATCGTCAGTTACACAAGTTCAAACAGAGGTGCGTTGCCAACTTCTGGAACACTTAACACGTCATTTGTTACCTCATATTTGACAACCGGTGGAGATGACTTCATTGACCCATCAGGAGCATCATCAGCTCAAGGAAGCGGTGTGACTTCATATGTATTTACCAATAGGGATGTTTCTGCCGGTGACTTAACGACATCGTTTGCTGATTCCCAGAACATTATCTACTCAACTAGAAGCGCTACTTGTGGTAATGCTGGTGGAAGTGTTGCAGCTGCCGGTTCACGCAAAATCGCCTTCCGTATTGCACTTGAAGGTGGTGG
>Ga0247815_10001103_pt1 | contig 20893 bp, 32 predicted proteins | sample UWRJL194509B1_FD_181014 | JGI IMG/M metagenome (GOLD analysis project Ga0247815, IMG submission 181014) | Plant litter microbial communities from Arlington Agricultural Research Station in Wisconsin, United States - UWRJ-L194-509B-1 | ecosystem: Environmental > Terrestrial > Plant litter >...
CGGCTGGCTGACCCGCACGACGGACAGCTATTCGGCCAACATCACCGGGTCGGGCCGCATCAAGCTGGGCGACGTCGAATTCCTCGACGAGCTCTTCGACGACCCGAACCCGCGCAACATCAAGGTCAAGATCGACATGCCCGGCGGCCGCACCTATACCGGCGCCTACATCATGACGAACCTGACCTATACGGGCCCCGAACAGGGCTCGATGACGTTCGACGCGACGTTCGCCTCGAGCGGCCCGGTCGTCGCGGCGGACAACGCCTAACCCATGGCCAAGGGCAACAAAGGCGCGGCGACTCCGGTCGCCGCGCGCAAGCCGATCCCCAATCGAAAGCAAGAGGTCGAACTCTTCCTCGGCGACGGGACCTATTTGTTCCGGCCCGGCATCGGCGGCGCCGAGGCTATCCAGGAGACATGCGACGCCGGCCCGCCGGAAGTCCTGGACCGCCTGTCAACGAACCGTTGGCGCATCAATGACGTGGTGGCGCCGATACGCTATGGCCTGGAGGGCGGCGGAACGCCGGCCGGCCGCGTCGTCTTCCTCATTGACCGCTATGTGACCGGCCGTCCGCTGGCTGAAAGCGTCCCGATCGCCCAGGCCGTAATGCTGGCTCTGATCATGGGGATCGAGGAGGAACCGCTAAAAAAAGGGCTGGGGGCGAAGGCGGCGACGAGCTCCCCCGGCAAAAAATCGCCTTCGGACCCCTCTACAAGCAAGGCGGACGCCTAGGCTTCACGCCCGACCAGGTTCGCGCCATGAGCTTTTGGGAGTTCGGCATGCTGGCCGAAGGCTGGTATGACGACAACACCGAGGCCAAGGTAGAGCCGCCCAGCGAGGACGAGTTCGACGACCAAATTCGGCGGCTTGGCGAATGACGGAGAGCGGCGGCTATGGCGACGGAAAAAGACACGGCCCTTCTCGTCGCCGAGCTGTCGGCCAACTACAACCGCCTGAAAAAGGACTTGGACAAGGCCAACGGAATCGCCGTGAAGGGCCGGGCGCAGCTGGAGAACGGCTTTCGCAAGTCGAATAGTTCGATCTCGCGGTCGGCCGACGACATGTCCAAGTCCGTCGCTCGCTCCTATGAGCGCGCCGCCTCCTCGGCCCTGCAGTCGTCCAACGGCCTAAAGTCGGCCCTGCTCGGTTCGGCGGCGTCCATCGGCGCGGCGTTCGGTGCGGTCGAGATCGCCAACTTCGCCGACGGTTACACCCGGTTTACGAATCAGCTCAAGACCGCCGGCCTGGAGAGCGCCAACCTGTCGGACGTGCAAGAGCGCCTGTTCTCGACGGCGCAGAAATACGGGGTCGAGCTGGAGGCCCTGGGCACGCTCTATGGCCGCAACGCCTCGGCCGCCAAGGAACTGAATCTCGGCACCGCCCAGCAGCTGCAACTGACGAACGCCGTCGGCGCCGCCCTCAAGATCCAGGGCGGAAGCACCGAGGCGGCCTCCGGCGCGCTCCTCCAGCTGTCGCAGGTGCTGGGCGGGTCCAAGGTCCAGGCGGAGGAATATAACAGCCTGATCGACGGCTTGCGGCCCCTCCTCCAGGGCGTGGCCAGCGCTTCGGACAAATACAAGGGATCGGTGGCGGCCCTGACAAAGGACGTCAAGGCCGGCAACGTGACGAGCCGCGAGTTCGCGGAACTGATCTTGAAGGCGAGCGCGGGGCTCGAGGCCCGGGCGACCAAGTCGAATTTCACGATCGCCGCGAGCTTCCAAGTCGTTAACAATGCCCTGGGGAAGTACATCGGCGAGACGGACTCCAGCCTGTCGGTTACGGAGCGGATTTCTCAAGGCCTGGTGGCCTTTGCGAACAATCTCGAAACCGTCATCCCGGCCCTCGTCGTCATCGTCGGCTTGATCGGCGTTCGCTATGCGGCGGCCGGCGCCGTCTTCGTTGCCACCGAGACGGCGCGCACGGCTGCTCTGGTGCGAACCACGCTGGCCACCGAGGCCGCCGCCGCTGCGAACGCCCAGCTTGCGGCGGCCGGCCTTCGCGGCACGCTCACGGCCGCCAGCCAGACCGCCGCGATCAGCAGCCAAGCGGTAGCGATGGGCGTTGCGACCACGGCGGCCCGCGGCCTGGGCGGGGCGCTCCTGTCGGCCTTTGGCGGCCCTGTCGGCGTGGCCATCTTGGCGATAACGGCCTCGATCGCCGGACTCATCGCCCTCGAGCGCCAGGCGACGCAAGCGACGGCCGAATATGCAAACATGGCCAAGAGCGGCGCGGGCGCGCTACGGGCCTATGAGGACGCCGCTCTCGCGGCCGCCACCGCCACCGGAAAGCAGGCGACCAGCGCCCGCGACGCCGCCGCCGCCGCCCGTGAGGAGGCGATCCAGGTTCGTGACGGCGCCAAGGCCAAACTCCAGAGCGCGAAAGCCTCGATCGCCCTTCTCCAAGCCGAAGCGACGCGGGTTCGCAACACGATCTCCCCCTATATGGGCGAGGGATCGGCGCCGACGTCGGCGGGCGAGCTGCGCCTAAACGAGCTGCAAACCAAACAGGCCCAGAACAACGTCAAGGCGGCTTCGGACGCCTATGACGCGGCCGTGCGCTCGATCCTCAATTCCGACGCCATCCTCAACGCCCGTGCGCCGGCGCTCCTGGATCCCGCCAAGGTCGGCAAGGTCAAGGCCCTGACCGGAGACGCCAAAGACAAAGCCGACGCGGCGAAAGAGGGCCGCTTCGCGTCAAAGATCGACGCCGGCCGCCTGGCGCGCCTGACCGCTGGCGGCGTTACCGAATCCGTCGACGCCGTCACGTCCTCGGCGGAGGATATTCGGGACCTGTTCGCCAAGACCGTCGACGAGGGTATCGGCCAGGGCCTGGAGCGCCGGGGCGAGGTCTTGAAGGCGACGGACAGCTATCTCACCGGCCTGCAACAGGCCAACTATGATGCGACGTATAACGGCATCCGCAGCGCCCTGGACGCGGTCAAGCAAGACGGCGTGAAAGGGTTCGCGCAGTTCCTGGCGGACTCGCTCAGCAACGCCGCCCTGGACGGCCTGGCCAAGGTCTTGACCGATGCGTTCACGGGCGGCGGCCGCAAGCTCTCCGGCATCGGAACGGCCCTGGGAATTCCCGGCTTTGCGACCGGGACCAACTACGCCCCGGGCGGCCTGGCCTACGTCCACAAAAACGAGACGATCCAGCTTCCGAAGGGCTCGAGGGTCAACACCGTCGCGCAGACCGCAGCCATGATGCAGCGGCAACCGACGATGCGCCAAAACTTTGCCCAGACGCTGAATTTCAAACAGACCATTGACCTCACCGGGGCCAACGGCGACGCGACGATCTACGCGATCGCGCACCAGGCGGCGGCCGAGGGTACGGCGCGGGCCCTGCGCGCCGCCAACAAAGCCGCGCCTGGCCGCCAAATCAGCTACGCGAAATTGGGAACCTGACATGCTGGAATTTCCCTCGTTCTCATTCCAGACCTGGCGTCCGCGCCTGGACGGCGTCGCCCTGACCGGCGGCCAGTCGACGAGCAACACCGTCCAGACGGTCAAGACCGACGGAGGCGGCCGCTGGCTTTTCGAAATGGGCGACAGCAACCTAAACCAGGTCCAAAGCCTGAAACTCTGGCGGGCCTATGAGGCCTTGCTCGACGGCGGCGCGACCGAAGTGATCCTCAAACTCTGCGATCGCCGGCAGTCGACCGGCTGGCCCTATGTCATCGTCGACAACGTTCCCCATGACGACGACACGCTTTTCGACGACGACACGGGCTATTCGCAGGAGTCGACCTCGCCGATCTATGCCGGCGCCGCGGCGCTGCGCGCGACCTCTATGTCGGTCAATTCCGACTCGCTGATCGCTCCCGGCGAGCATTTTTCGATCGAGCACCCGACGGCCGGGTGGCGGCTCTACCGCGTCGGCGCGCGCGATGGCGCCGTGATCACCTTCCGGCCGCCGTTGCGCGAGGCGATCGCCGCAGGGACTTTCCTGGAAACCGAGCAGCCGCGTTGCGTGGTTCGCCAGATCGACGCCTCCAGCTTCGCGCCGGCCGTCACGCGCCACCGGTACGCCAAGGGCTCGGCCGCGTTCATGGAGAGCTTCGACTATGCCAATTAGATGGAGCGCCGAGATCGTCCGGGTCTCGCCCCTGTTCCTCATCCTAACCGATCCGGCCGTCAAAATATGGGGCGGGAACGGCTGGCTCGAGATCGCTCCCGATGCGGTCGACGTCGAAGGCGGGCGGTACCTGGGCGGCGGCCAGATGGTCGACCTTCCGGTTATCTCGGCCCTGGTCAATGGCGTGGCCGAACGGGTTGAATTTGGCCTCTCCGGAGCTGCGATCACGAGCCGCGTCGTGGAATTGGCGGACGAAGAGGCCGCCCTCGTGCGCTCGTCCGAATGCTTTATCGGCCTCATAGGCTTCGACGCCAACGAGCAGGAGACGGAAATATCCTGGCCATGGAACGGCCGGGCCGACTCCACGCAAATCACGTTCACGAGCGAGGGGTTCAAGACCCAGCGCCAGGTCAGTCTTTCGGTCGGCTCTCTGTTCACGTTTCGGCAGAACGCCAACCTCGGATATTGGGTCTCCCCAGACCAGCGCCGCCGCTCGCCGGATGATCGGTTTTGCGAACGCACAACGCTTCTCACCTCTGACTCGCGCAAGCCATGGCCCCGCGGCTAGATCCGGGCGCCTTCGTCGAGGCCGCCGCAGACCTGGGCCTCGTCTATGGCGTGAACGATTGCCTCATGATGCCGGCCAACTGGATCCTTGCCGCCCGCGGCGTTGATCCCGCCGCCCCCTGGCGCGGTCGGTACGACTGCCCGGCCGGCGCGGCCCGGCTGATCATCGAAGCCGGCGGCCAACAGGCGCTCATGGCCGCCGGCTGCGAGGCCGCCGGCTGCGCCCCGGCTGATCCCGCCGCACCGCCTGTCGGCGCCGTTGGGATGGTTTGGGGCCCCGCCGCCGATACCCTGGCCCTCATGGGCGCCGTTCGCCTGGCGTCGGGGTGGGCGGTTCTATCAGACCAAGGCATAACGGTCGCGAAGTTCGCCACCGTCGCCGCCTGGGAGGTTCTTTAATGCCCGCCGCCATCGCCGCCGCCGCGCAAGCCGCAGGAGCGGCCGCCGCCACGGCGGCGGCCAACGCTGGCGCTATTGCCGCCGTCCAGAGTATCGCGGCCCTGGCGGCCTATACCGCCGTCTACGTCGCCGCCGCTGTGGCCGCGACGGCTGTGAGCCAGGCCCTCGCCCCGGACGCCCCGTCTCCGGCCCAGATCCAGGCCAGCAAGAAACAGCCTCGCCCGGTGAGAGTCTCGGGAAGCGGCCGCGCCCGCCTGGGCATTTCGTATATGCTTTTCGAGGCCGCCGAGAATTTCTCCTATGACGTCGGGGCCGTGCACGATGGGCTCACCGAGGGCTCAACGGGCCGGTTCTGGCTGCATGACGACGAGGCCTTTATCGACGGCGCCGGATGGGTGATCGGCTTTAGCGGCAAGCGCTACACGCCAAACCACGTGCAGATTTTGACCCGCAAGGGCGAGGCGACCGAAACCGCCTATGCGCCTGTCGTCGCCGCGCTCCCGACGATCTGGACCAACGATCACCGCGGCGACGGGATCGCCTCGCTCGCCCTGATCTGCAATCACTCCGATCTCAAGTATCAGCCGGAAGACTTCCCCAACGGCCTGCCCGTCCCGTCGGCTGAATGGGACATGGCGGTCAACTATGACCCTCGAGATCCCGCCCAGGACCCGGACGATCAATCGACCTGGGCTTACACCCCCAACGATCAGGGCCGGAACCCGGTGCTGGGCCTGCTCTGGTACCTGTGCCTTGCGGAGGGCGGCCCGCGCCTCAATTTCGCCCGCCGCTTCCTGCCGGTCATTGATCTCTGGAAGGCGGCGGCCACCGTCTGCGACGAGGCCGTTCCGCTCAAGGCGGGCGGCACGGAACCGCGCTATCGTATGGGTGGGGCCTGGACGTGGAACTCCTCGCCGTCGTCGATCATCCGCAACTATCTGGACACGTTCGATGGTTGGATCAGCGTCGACGGCTCCGGCGCCGTCCCTATCTTCGCCGGCAAGTATTACGAGCCCGGCCCTGACGACGTAATCACCTCGGCCGTCGGCTATACCCTGCGCCGGTTTTCAAACGACGAGGACGCGGTTAACGAACTGGTCCCGACCTTCGTCTCGCCAGACCATGATTATAACCAGGTCGAAACGGACCCCTGGCGCGACGAGACGGACATTGCGCAGCGCGGCGAAGTGAAGTCGGCCGAGCTCGCCTTGATCTGGGTTCAGTCGAACGGCCAATGCCGCCGGCTCACAAAGCGCCGCATGTCGACGCTCAACGCCACCGCGTCGGGGACCATCACGACTGACCTGGGCGGCATGACACAGCGCGGGAAACGCTACCTTCGAATCGCCCTCCCCGATGACGTCCCCACGTTGCGCGACCTGGTGGTCGAGATCTCGAAATCTGAACTCGATCTATCGGCCCGCACCATCACGTTCACCTTCGCCCGCGCCGACCCGCTGATTGATGCATGGAATCCGGCCGCCGAGGAGGGCGACGGAGTCGACCAGACGACGAGGCTCGCGCCCATCTATGCGGCCGTTCCGACGATCCTGGACGTCGTGCCGTTCTTTGCCGTGGTCGGCGTGGGGACGATCGGCGTGCGACTGCAGGTCAACAGCGACCAGGCCGTTACCGCCGATCTGCTCTATGCCGCGCGCTGGCGCCGTGCCGGCGGCGTGGGCTATGAGACCGGAAGCCCGGAGGAGGAGACCGCGATAACCGGCGGGTCCTACATCGTCACCGGCTTTGTTCCGGCCGATGCGATGATCGAGGTTCAGCTCGCGGCCGTGAACGCCGCCGGGGCTTACACCGAGTGGTCGCCGACCTTCACGGTCGACACCTCGACGGAGAATGTCGCGCCCGCCCAGCCGACAGACCTGGACGCCGTCGGGGCGGTTGGACATGCCGACGTGTCGTGGCGCAATCCGACCACCTCGAACCTCGATCACCTCATCCTCTACCGCGGAACGACGGCCGTGTTCGGATCGGCCGCGCCGCTGGGCTCGCCCATCGTCGGCGCAACGGGCGAAGTGATGACGATCACCGACACGGTCGCGGCCGGGACCTATTATTATTGGGTCCAAGCCTTCAACGCCAACGGCAACGGGTCGGGCGCCGTCGGCCCCGACAGCGCAACCGTTACGTGACGACCTCTAGCTTAAGGGGCATATTCCCGCCCGCAACTTGGCCGCACCGGCGATAGTCAGGAAAGACGCACTCATGGGAAACTTCGCCACCGCCATTGCATCCGCCTGGCGCGCCTTCAACATCGACGGCGACGCCTCATCCGGCGCGCGCAAGCCCTCAAAGGCCGAGATCCGCGCGCTTGGGCCTGTCGCCGAGCAGCAATTCCAGCCCTTCGGCCTGCCGGCCATGAAAGGCTTTTCCGACGCCCTGGCGGCGGCCCTGGCCGGCGGAACGCTGCTCGTTCACTGGTACGGCGACAGCCTGACCGAAGGCTATAGAGCGGGTGGCGCCGGTGGCGTCGTGAACAGCGGCCTTGCGACGTCGACGATCCGCCCGCCTGACCGGTTGCAGGCCGCCCTGGCCTACGCCTTCTCCGGCATCGCGACCGTTACGGTCCAAAACTTCGGCGTGGCAGGACAGACCACCAAACAGGGTTACGACACTTGGGGCCCGTCCGGCGGCGCTGGACTTCAGGCCGGCCGCTGGGCCCTGGCCCAGGTAGCTCCGAACATCTCCATCCTGATGTATGGATACAACGACGCCAACGGCTACGGCGGGACCACGTCGAGCATTTCGGAGAGCCGCGATTACATCTCCCGTTGGTGCGCCCGGGAACTGGCGCGCAGCTCATATCCGATCGTCTTGATCCCGCCTCATATCCAGGAAGTCGCCGCTGATCGCACGCTCCAGCCCTACCGCGAGGCTCACCGGCAGGTTGCGGTTGAGCGCAGCCTCGTCAACGTCGACATGGACGATCAAATTTCCTGGATGGGCGCGGCGCGCTGGAGCGATGGCGTGCACCTGTCGGACATCGGCTATAACGAACTCGGTTGGCACCTGGCCGCCCTGTTCAGCAGCAAGGCCGGCGCGGCCCTTCCCCACGTCGCCGGCGGCTCACAGCTCACCCCGTACACGAACGGCCTCGACGGCGGCGTCCTCTTCACGTTCGCCGGCGCGCGTGACGGCGCCCTGCGCACGATCGCGACCACCAAGACGCTGGGCGTCGGCGTCTATTGCGAGGCGGACGTCTATCCGGAGGTCACGACGTACAATGCGGGCGGTACCGTCCGCGACATGACCATCTATTACGCCGGCGCGGGGTCTGGCGTGCCGAACCTGGCGATCAAAAGCCCAGGAACCGGAAACAAGCGGTCCAAGGTGCTCGGCCAGCGCCTGCCGCGCGGCTACCGCTACATGACGATCTTGAACGACGCCTCGCCGGCCGCCGATGCGTTTTTCGAAGGCCTCAAGTTCAAGGCCCCGAACCGCGCCACGGCGTCGCCGTTCTCTGGCGATCGAGCGACCTGCGTCGGCGGCGTCGCTTCCAAGATGGGCGAGACGGGGGACTGGTGCTTTATCGACTATGAGGCCAAGACCTATGCCGGCTGGGAGGTCGAATTTAGAGGCACGATCCCGGACGACGGGAATGTCGGCCTGGTCATGGCCTTTGATCAGGACCAGTCGCTTAAGTCGGGTTCGGCCAATCAATTGATGGTCCTGCGCAGCGCGACCACGCCGAGCACCTTGATCCTTCGAACCCGGGTCAATGGTGTGGACACCGACGTCACCGATCCGTCCTTTTTCCCGGCCTCTGGCGACTATGTCGGCGTTCTCAAGATCGTAGCGAACGCCGTCTCCGGGGCGTATGGCGTCTATCGGAACGCCGGCGCGGGTGGCCCGCTCGGCTCTGGATCCTCGATCCTGCCGATCTATCCCGGGATCGTTGTCCTGGGCGGAAGCGCCAAGGGCATTCAATGCGCCTCGCTCATCGTGCGGGAGACCTAGCGTTTCGGACCCGCGATCATGACGCCCGAAAATCAACTACGGCGAGACCAACGCCCGTCGCTATGGTAGCGGCGGGCGTTGGCGATTCAGGACCGGAGGCGGCTTGTGGACGAGATCTTGAGCGTCGCGATCTGGGGATTTCTCGGCGCCTTCGTCTACGCGGCGCCGAAGCTTGTAGCGTGCATCTACAGCGCCAAGACGAACGGCACGGGCTGGACCCTCTGCGCAGCGACATTCGTCGTCGCGATCCTAACCGGCCCGATCATGGCCGCCGCCTTCGTTCCCGCCATCGCCGAGATCATCGCCCGCACTGGCGACCATGATATGCGCGCCCTGGCGACAGCGGCCGGGATGATCGCCAACCCTATTGCGCCTGACCTCGTTAAGCGTATGAGCGGAAGGGTCCTCAAGAAGATCAGCCCGGAGGAGACCGAATGAACACTTTCGAGATCGTCGCAGGCTTCGCCGCCATGGTCGCAAGTTTCGCGATGGCCGCGCGCCACATCTTGCTTTCGCCGAGCTCCTCGGCATGGCCCCGGGCGCCCCGCTGGCTCTGCCGCGTCCTGTTCGGCGGATCGGTCGTCATGCTGTATGGCGGCATGAACCTGGTCTTTGCAGGGGTCGACCAGGTTCGGCTTCCTCCTACCGACCGCCTCCAGCTGATCGCCCTTCTCCTGGCGACCGTCGCCGTCGTGGAGTCGGCGTTCGTATGGAACCTGCTCGTCCAGCGCCTGCCCGCCCGCCTTACGTCCCGCCTGGAGCGCCTGGCCGCCATCGTCCGGGGAAAACCCGCATCGGCCGGGCAGATCCTACAGCCGGCCGAACTCGCGGCCCTGGCGGCCACGACAAAGAGCGGGTCGGTTTGGGCTCCGGCGGCCGACGCCCTGCACCCGGTACGCGCCGACCAGGTTTGACGGTCAAGCCTGGCGAGCGCATCTTCGCGGCTTCAACAGCATGAGGCCGAGCGCCATGTCGCAAATCGAACCTGATCCCCCGGAAAACCCGATCGTTGTCCCCGCGTCGGTCGCCACGACTCAGGTTGAGTCGACCATTCGAGCGTTTGCCCTCGCAGTGGGCGGAGCCATGGCCGCCAAGGGCGTTGTCGACTCCAGCCTGGTCGACCCGGCCGTCGGTCTTGTCTTGGTGGTCGGACCCTTGCTTTGGTCCTACGTCTCCAACGCGCGAAAGCATCGTCGGGCCGTCACCATGGCGAACGCCCTCGACAACTCGATCGCGGTCGTATCGAAGTGAGCGCGCACCACATTTTCGGAACCGCCAGCCTGGGCGAGCTCCGGGGCGTGCATCCCCTCCTCATCGAGTTCGCGCAGCGGACCCTGACGATCTCGCTCGTCGACTTCGCCGTTCACGATGGCTTGCGCACCCTGGCCGAGCAGAAGGAATACGTGCGGACGGGCGTGTCGCAGACGATGGAGTCCAAGCACCGAGTCCAGGACGACGGATTTGGCCATGCGGTCGACCTCGTCCCGGTCATCAACGGAAAGAAGCGCTGGGAGTGGCCGCCGATCTATGAGATCGCCGCCGCCGCCTCGATCGCCTCGACAGACCTGGGCCTTGGGATTCGGTGGGGCGGCGCGTGGATCCAGATCAGGGGCCTCGAGAACCCGACTCCGGCGTCCATGAAAGCCCTCGTCGACGCCTACGGCGCCCGCAAACGCGCCGCCGGAAAGCCGTCGTTCCCAGACGGCCCGCATTTCGAGCTTTTCCCATGAGCCGCGCCCTCGTCCTGGGCCTGGTGGTCCTGGCCATCGCCTTGACGGGGGCGTTCTTCCTCGGCGGCCCGTTCGTGTCCTACTGGAAAGGCCGCACCGCCAACGCCGAGGCCGGCCGAGAGCATGCCACCGACGACGCCGTCGGCCGGGGCCTCGAGGTCCAGGGAACCCAACAGCTCGGCGACGCCGCGTCCGCCTTGCAGTCTTCCGCCGCAGCCATGAGGAGCGCCGCCAATGCTCTCGACGATCAAGCCCGCCAGGATCCAGCCGCGAGCGACGCTCTGCCCCCTAGCGTGCTCGAGCGCATTCGCGTTGGCGATGACAGCTTGTGCGGCCGGGCCGTCGCGTGTCCCGACCGTGGCCTCGCCGGTGCGCCTGGTAGCTCCGGCCTGGGCGTTGCAACCCTGCACCGTGACGACGAACCTCGCCCCGACGATCAGCGGCCTTGAGAGCCGGGACCGGGCTCGAGGCTTGGACGTCGCCGAGTGCGAGGGCAAACGCTCCCTGCTCGCCCAGACTGCTGCGCTCGAGCACGATTTCCAGGACCAGCAGGAGGCGGCGCGCGAGCGGCGCGCCTTGCCATTCTGGCGCCGATGGTTCACGCCCGCGCCGGATTGACGTTCTTTCCGCCTATCGCCTCTTGTGGCATTGATCGAACGCCGCGCCCTGGCGGCCCGCCAAGAGGTCTAAAGCCATGCTCCGCTCACTACGGCCCGCCGCCATGCTCGGGGCCGCGCTGGCCCTTCTGGCGCTTTCCGCCCCCATCCTGGCCGCGGCACAGGACACCGCCGTTCCCCGATACAAGCGGGCCGACGGGCAACTGTCGTTCGGGCAGGGAGTCCAAGTGCTCGGCTCCGACGGGAACCCGCTACCGGGCGGGCGACCCCTCAACCCGACGACCATCTATTCGGCGCAGAAGACTTGCGCCGTGACGGCCGCGGCCCTGACCGCGCACGCGCTGGTCAACGGCGTGGTCCTATCGTCGCTGTCGACGAACACCGGGACGGTCTACGTCGGCCCGTCGGGCGTCACGGTCTCGACCGGGTATCCTTTGGTTCCCGGCGAAAAAATCAGCTACGGCGTGACCAACACGTCCGCCGTTTTCATCATCTGCACCAACGCGACCGACGTCGTCGCCGTGACTGGAAACTGACCTATGAAATTTCTCGCAGCCGCCGCCCTGGCCTGGACCGCGTTTGCGGCCCCTGCCCTGGCCCAAGCGCCGGCGATCCCGCCTAGCGCTCCCATCCAGGTTGTCGACCCCCGGATCCGCGCCCCGGCGAGCGTCCGCCAGGTCACGAACCGAACCGCCATCAACAACACGAAATCGGGGTCGGCCACCCGCCAGGGCTGGCGGACGTGGCAAATGAGCTATGCGCCCCTGTCGGCCGTTAAGGTCTGCCGGTGGAACGGCTACACCAACGGGTCGGCCGGCGGCGTTAGCGGCGTCGAGACGGGCGCAGGCGGGGCCCTGACGAGCAAGATCACGGTCGAATATCCCGTCGGCACCTATACCGTTCTCAAGTGGTCGGGTTCGAACAGTGGTGTCATCGCCGACAACGCCGTCGGCTGCACCGACCTGACCACCCTTCCGACGATCATTCCGGCTTTCGCCCGTTTCCGCCTGGCCGGTGATGACCAATACCTCTCCGGCGGTCAGGTGGTTTCCGCCGTCTGGTCCAACGTGGCCGACCGCGCCGGCGGGGACGAGTACCTCGTCAACACGACGCAGGATTATACGGAAACGTCGACTGTTCTGGGCAGCTCCCTAACCCAGGCGGTCATTCCCCAGCTCGTCATGGGCCTAACTGACCGCACGGTCTACGCGCTGGTCGGGGACAGCATTTTTGCGGGTGTCAACGACTCGGTCCTCAGTTCGAACGGCGGGCGGGGCGAGGTCGGCCGGGCCGTGGCGCAGTTTGGTCCACAACTGAATTACGGCGTCCCCGGCGATCGCGCGCAATATGCCGCAGCCAACTTCACCCGCCGCCTTTCGCTGATCCAGATGGGCGGCGCCAAGACGGCATTTATAAACCTTGGCGTCAACGATTTCGCCAACAGCCGCACGGCCGCTAACGTCCTGACCGACCGCGCTACGCTCCGGGGCCTACTGACCGGGATCAACGTGTTCGATCTCACCGTCACCCCGCAGTCATTGTCGACGAACGGTTTCCGGGATGCGGCGGCGCAATCGATCTCCGGCGCCTCGACCTCAAACGTCGAGAGGGTTTCGTTCAATACCACCCTTCGCACCACGGCCATTGCGACGAGTTCCGGCGTTGTGGATGCGGCGGCTTTGGTCGAAACGAAACCGGCCGGATCCTTTACGGGCTCGATTGCGACCACGACTTTGACGGTAACGGCCCTGGCCAATGCATCGACCGTGATCAACGTCGGCGACGTATTGACCGGAACGAATGTCACCGCGGGGACCTATATCACCGCCCTCGGGACGGGGGCCGGCGGAACCGGAACCTACACGGTCAGCGCCTCTCAAACGACGGCGAGCACGTCGATAAGCTACCCGGCAAACGACAACGGGCTTACTCAGAACGGGGGAGTTTGGACCCCGCGCTGTATGGCGGGCGGCGACGGGACTCACCCGAATTCCGCCTGCAATGACAACGTGTTTCAGCCGGCTATTGCCGGGGTTCTGTGGGCCCGCCGCTAGAGCCTGGCGGAACGACGACGAGGTGGGGCCTCGGGCGCAAGTCCGGGGCCTTTTCCTTGGGCGGTCGCAGAGAAGATCGCCAACAGGATTGCGGCCTCCTGGACGAAAAAGAACACGTTCAAGACGCGGCGATAGTTGAGCGTCGAGACCAGGCCGAGCGCGTAGACGCCATGGCCGACGAGCTGCACCAGGAAGGCCGCGGCAACGACCCAGAGCCAGCGCCGCGGCGGGTCTCCGGTGGTCAAGATCAGCGCCGAAGCGAGTCCGACGGCATCGAGCAGAGCAAGAGGGTCAAGGCCCATGACGGCCGGGAATTTCAGCTGCAGTCCATTGCAAATGACGCAGCTGAAAAGATTCCACCAGGCCAGGTAAATGACTGACCGTCGCGGGGACGCGAGAGACGCCCCCGCGACGATGACCGCGACCAGGAGCGATATGATCGCGCTCGGCTCCATGGCTTAGCCGCCGGGCGGGGGCGGCGGGGGCTCGTTCTTTCCCGTGCCGCCCGAACGCAGGGTCACGCCCTCGGTTTGGGCCGGGCAGTGGGTTCGCAGGGCCGCGAGGGCCTCGTCGGCCGTCTTGTGGATCTTGGCCAGCGCGCGCATGCAGTCTTCCCTGACCGCCGGGTCGGGGATCGTTTGCGCGATGAGCTCGGCCCCGTGTAAGGCCGTCTCGATCAGCGTTACGCCGAGTTGAATTCTTTCTCTCATGGTCGACTCCTATCCCGCGAAATGCGGGTTTTCGATATGCTACAGGGAGAGGCCGCGCGCCAGCCGATCGGCTATGGCGTAGCGGATCGCCTCGGCCCGCGCGGCGGCGGCCACCCCGGACTTTCCCGCGTCGGCCTTGTCCATGTCGAACACCGGCACGCCCTGGAAACTGACCGGGGCGGCGCCCAGGGCGGCGGCGGAGACATAGGCCTCGTTCCGCCGGCTGGCCGTCTGCACCCCCTCCCATTCGGTCGGCGAAATAGTCATGAACGAGAGCTCGACCGCCGAGCCGGGCTCAGAGGCGAACCGCAGGCCAGACGGCAGGATCGACGAGACGATGATCTCGCGCAGCGGCGGCCCGTGCTCCTCACGGACGGCGGCCAGCCTCTCCAGGGCCGCGCGCATGCCCTCGAGCGCCTCGCCAAGGCGTACGGCGTCGGCGGGGCTCAAGGCGCGACCTCCAAGATTTCCCGGAACATGATCGGGCATTTGTGGTCGGGCGTTTCGGGGCCGTACCAGGCGAGCAGGTAGCGCCCCGGCTCTTTCCTTCCCCAGACCTTCCCCGGGTAGACTCCGGAGGGCAGCGACGAGTTGTAGTGCGCGAGTTGGCGGGTTTGGTGCGGGGTCAAAATGACGTGCGTCTCATCCATCGGCGCGAACCGCACGTCGCTGGGTTGATTCCAGTGCTTGCCGAGCGGGTCGTCCATGACGGGAATCAAGTTCGGGGTGAAAGTCATAGCGCGTTGTCCCCATGAGGGTCGGCGCCGAGGAAGATCGGCGCGGATTCGGCCAGGCCGTCGACGATGAAACCGACAACCCGGGCGGCGTGATCTTCGACGGCCTCCCCAGCCGCCGCCGGGATGATCGCCCCGACGGCATGCACCAGAACCGACAGCAGCGCCCCAGCCGCGCCTGTGGCGGCCTCGAGGGCATCAACCCCCGCCGGCCTGGCTTCCACGATCGTCACGACGGCCGCATGTAGCTTTCGCGATGCATCGTCCGTGAAGGCGTCGAGGAGCCGATCGAGCGACTCCCCCTTGCGACGTTCGGCCCTGGTCAATTGAAATCCCCCTCGATAGCGGCCGCGCCATCGGCGGGCTCGATGATGGCCAGGCGGCCGGTGACGGCTTTTTCGAACGCGGCCTGCGCGGCCGGCGGCAAGCGCTTAAAGGACGGCGACAGCTTGAAGGCGCCGAAGTTTCCTCGCAGCGTCGGGCCGTCCGTTTCGAACTCGATGTAGCAGCGGAAGGCGTGCGCATCGTCCGTGAAGTCCATGCGGAGCCCGTCTTTCATGAGCTCCTTAAGGCGCGTGAACACAGCGGCCCGCGCCCGCGCCTGCATGGCTGGCTCGGCCGCCTTCCACGCTTCTCCCTTGGTGAGCGACTGCAGGGCGGCGACCAGGTCGGCCCATTCCTTGGCCTCGGCCAGGGCGTGGGCCAGGTCCCCGAAGCCGAAGTCAGATCCGGGCGCCGAGGGCGTGGGCTTGTTCTCGGCATTCGTCGCAGTAGCATTCGAGGCTGTCGCGCTCTCGGCCGCAGGCGATGCAGGGCGGTCGGCCGCCGTCTCGCCGCCAGCGGCCGAGGCCTGGGGGCGATCACCGGGGAAGTCGTCGCCGGCCGGGGCCAGGCCCTCACCGGAGAACCCACGTTCGGCGAGGCGCTCCTCACGGGAGTCGGGCTTGGGGGCATGCGCCGCCGCCGCGCCGTCCTGGGCCGCCTTTGCCGACGCGATCTCTGCCGGCGTTGCGGCCCGGATTCCTTCCGGCTCCCGGCCGCCTTGCCCGGTTTCCGGCTCGTCAGGGGGCGGGAGGTCGGTTTCAGGCGGCGGAGGAGCGGCGGGCCGCTTTACGCCGCCCCTGGCCCATTTGGCGAGGTTGCGGCCGAGTTCCTCGTCGATCGGCGCTTTTGATTTCCTCAGGCTCTCGAATTGAATCGGAAGCTTCGTCATCTTCCGTTCGCCGGCCTCGGACGGATTCCACTCCGGAACCCCCCCCGACGCCGGGGGTAACAGGGCGTTGAGCGTCATTTCGTAGACGAATTCGTCGCCGCCGATCGGAACAAAGCCGGTCTGGATAACCTCGGTTTTCGTTCCGCCGTTGCCGTTGGGGACCTTGACCGGCTTGGCGCCTTCCTTGGCGCGGAACGTGAAGATCGCCGGTTTGTTGAGGCGCTGGATCTCGATAAGGAGCGCGTTCCGGGCGGCCTTGGGCTTGGCCCAGGCGAGCATTTTCGTCCCTTCGGATCCGCCCATCCTGGCGTGCTCTTTTTCCTGATAATCGAGCATCCCGCCTTGGCCGTTATGTTCGTGCGAGAGGGTGTCAATGACCATGCAGCCGCACCGCTCGTCGGCAACGCAAAACCGGATGGCGTCGACATAGTCCAGCGACCCATGAGGCGGACTGAACGGGACATGGATAAACCCCGGCGAGCCGTCGGCCTTCCGGAAGGCGTCGGCGTATTGGAGCGCCCGCCTGTTATCGGTGTCGACGACGAACGGCATTCCGCCGAGGACCTCACAAATCCCGATAGCCGCGCGGATTGCCGAATAGGTCTTTCCCCCGCCTGATGCGCCGGTCAGGCCAAACAAAATCGGCGTTTGCTCTCGGACGGCAGGGACCGCTTCAAACTTGCGACTCATAGCTGAAAACCTTTCGCGGCCGCGCGGGCCTCAATGCGTTGATGGTAGAAGGAACGGACGCCGATCGGGGCGCCGTCTTGCGGATAGGCTGGCCATACGCCCGACGTCATGCCCTCGGCGAAGGCCATAAGGCCCATGTCGACCATGAGGTCGCCAGTGTGGCGCGTTGACCCGTCCAGGGGCGCGGCCCGGTGGCCGTAGGGCTCGGCCGTCTCGATCCACAGGAAATCGAACCGCACCCGGCCGGCGAGCTCCGGCAAGATCGCCTCGACGCCGCGGGGATAGAACCGGGCCTGGATCGCGTAATCGTTGTTCTCGATGGCCTTTGCGATCCCGTCCTCGGTGGCCAGGCCGGCCATCGTCTTGACGTCCAGGATCCGAGCCTTTGACGCGCACCAGACGTCGAGCATTCCGCGACACCAGACCGTGACGACCTGGCCGCTTGAGAGCGTGACCTCCTCTTTCCAGAAGATCGGGACCTCGGTTTCGTACGGCTCGCCCTCGAGCGTCTCCTCGATCTTGGCCTTGACCAGTTCGGCCATGTCCATAGCCTGGACCTGAACCTTTTGCAGGATCGGAATTCGGCCGTTGGCGATCGCCGCGTCTCGATCGTTTCGCGCCGCCTCGCTGCGATAGTCGGGATAGCGGACGATCGAGATTTCCCGCCCCTTGCCCAGGGCCAGGCGGTGGACGGCGTCGCCCAGGAACAGGTGAGCAGCCTTGGACCCGCGCCGCGTCCCGTAGGGGTTCAGCCGGGGGTGATCGTTGGCGGCGTGGTAGGGCGACGACTCGGCTTCCCGCTTGATCCAGGATTGCGAAACCGACGGCATAGGCGCCGGGTCCTGGAAGTAGCGGCCGGCGTCGAGGTCTGGATATAGTCCCGGCTCGGAGATCCAGCGGACAAGGGCGCTCAAGGCGCGGGCTCCCGCCGCGACTCGACGATGCATGCCCGCGCGCAGGCCCGGAACGCATCGGCCGACGGAAACAGTCGTGTTTCCGGCCACGTATCATCGGCCAAGTCGTCGTGTTCGGGGTCGAAACCTGGGTCATCGGGAGAAAAGCATTCGCCGTAGAACCTACGGTATTCGCGCCACGCCTCATGAGCGCATCGCTCAACCATATCCTCGCTGATCTCCCCCACGGCCTGGGCCTCGGAGGGCTTGGGTGGGTCATCAAGCTGGTCGACGAAATCTGACCATAGGCCAGCGTTGACGATGAAAGCGTCTCGCCCGTCGAGTAGCGTCTTGAGGCGCGAAACCTCCACCGCCTCCCCTTGGCCAGCCGGGGTTGCGGGATGGCGGGCGAGGGCGACCAGCTTGAGCAGCGTTTCTGGATGCACGCCTACCTCGTCGGGGCCGGGGTCGGGCTGCTCGTCGTTCTCGATCAGCCACTCGTTGTGGTCGTCAAGTTCGGTGCGCGCTTCCTTCTCTAGGTAGTCGAGCGTTTCCCGCGCCACGGCTTCCCGCTCACCCTGGCTCGCGATCATGTCCCCGGCGTCGGCATAATGATCCTGGCTCGCGGGGTTGGGCTGACCGCCCTGGTTATTGGTCATGGGAGGGGTTCTCCAAGCCGACGGCCTCCCGGCCCTTGGCGGTGCGGCGGACATAGACGCGGTGAGGCGCCTTCGGGAACGGGCGGTCGCGCTTCGTCTCGACGAGGGCGAGCCGCTTCATGTCGAGCAGGCCGGCCCCGACGCGGAACCCGGTCGGCATCATCCGCCAGGCGTCGGGCAAGAGCTCGAGCGCGCGACGGGCTTCGGGGGTGAGGGAGAGGGGGCGCAGCTTCATGCCCGGCCCGCCGGCTCGGCCATCATGGGGCCGCACGCTTGAACGCCCCGCATCATGGCCCTGCCCAGGGCCTCGAGGCCCTCGTCAACGCAGTCGCACTGCGCGAAATAGGTCCCGATCGAAAACCCGATCGCGTGAACCATACCGGCCGGCGGGAGGCCGCCTTCGAGCGCCGCGACCATCGTCGCCGTGATGGCGCTTTGCAGGTTCGACACGCGGTCAAACTCCTCTCCCTGGGGGCGGATGCCGCGGGCCACCTCTCGCGCCGCGACGACCTCCAAGAGTTCCTTGGCGCTGGCCACGTTGGCGGCCTGATCTTCGGGGGTCATGTAGTAGTGCTGCGCCATGGTCAGCAGGCCCCCTTGTGGCCGGGCGCACCATAAAGCGTCGTGCAGCGCTCGAGGCCATCGCTCAGACCCGCCTCGAGCGCTGCGCCGAGCACGTCGGCGGAGGCCGGGCCGATGGCCTGGAAGAGGCACGACACGAACCCGGACGCCATCCCGGCGACAAAACCCAGCTGCGACGCCTCATCCTTCGGCCAGCTGCGCGCGTTCGCGACGAAGAGCAGTTGTCCAGCGCTGGCGCCGATCGCGAAGGCCGGTCCAGGTGCGGCCTGGTCCTGGATTCCTTCGGACTTGGCCATATCGGCGAGAAACTTCACGGCGATCTGCGTCGACCGTTCCGTGTCCTCAGTGTTCATAATGTTCATATTCGCAATCGTGGTCATTGTTTAAGCCCTCCTCGGCTTTTCAAATCGAAGTTTCCCCGGCGGCTCGCGGCCATCGGCGTCTTGGTAGCCGCTGCAATCGACGACGACCTCGGCAGGCCGCCGCCAGATGTACCAGCGCCAGCAATAGGCTAGGCCGGTCGGCAGGATCTCCGGGTCCAGGTGGCGGCACATGATGCACGGCTCGACGTTAGGCGCCGTCGGCAGGCCTGGCGGGAGAGTCGACTCGCTCACGTCGCCGCCATCCCAAACACCCCGACGACCGCCCCGGCCGTGCAGAGCGCCGCGAAGATGACGACGAGTTCGATCAGCGCCCGCAGCCAGAAGGGCAGGCGGTTATAGCGCTCCTGGAGCGTCTTGCGGTCGTCATGCATGGTCGGCGCCTCGGGTTGGGAAAGGCCGGAAACTCCGGCGGTCAATATCATCGCTCAGCACCTGCCAAGCGTCGGCTTCCCGCTCGAGCTCGTCCGCGCCCGTGTCCAGGGCGGCGGCGTCGGCCCGGAGGATGGCGCGGAAGCACGGGAGCCACCACAAGGCCCGCTGGCGGATCTCGGCGGCCTTCACCCGCTGGGCGGCCGCCTCGGCGCGCGTGCGGGCGATGTTCTGGGCGAGGGGAGTCATATGCCCGCGCCCTGGTCGACTGTGATCCCGCGCCACTCGCGCAAGTATTTCAGGACCCAAGCCGACTCGACCAGACCCTCGAGCGATCGCGTGAGCCAAACGCCGGAGGGTCCAAACTGCGTCGCCAAGTGGCCATGGTCGCCGCTCAGCCTGATCAGCTTCGCGAATTCGTTCTCGGAAATGTAGATCCGCCGCGGCGGGGTGGGGAGCGGCTCGGCGCTCACAGCATCGACTCCCCGCGATCGTCCAAGCAGGACACGAACAGCGCGCCGGCCTCCTCGAGTTCCGCCGCCCTGGCGAGAGCCTCGTCGTCGCAGTTGAAAAGGTCGGCCGCCGTGAAGCCGAGATAGCCCTTGGCGTCGGGAATCAATTGATCCAGCGCCGTGACGGGCTTACCGGCCGCGTTGCAAAGCCAAGTGACGGCGTACACGCGGGGAAGCTTTTTCTCGATGGCGGGAACGTGGACAGTGATGGTGCGGGCGATAGCCATAATCTCAGTCTCCGGTTTGGTTGCCAGGGCCGTTCTCATGGCGGCCTCTTGTGAAAATGAATTTAGCCGTTGACCCGAATTAGGCAATAGGTAATTTCAATCTCGGAACAAATTAAATCCAGGATCGGAACACATGGACATCGAGTTGCACCCCCGCGTTAAGGCGCTTGACGAGCGGCGGCGGGAGGCGGGTCTCTCTCTTGTCGACTTCGCGGCCTTCGCCGGCGTGTCGCGGACCACGCTTTTCCGCTGGACCAAGGGCGCGTCTCCCGTCCTGGCGGACCTTGAAGCCGCCGAGGCGGCGCTCGCAGCCTATGTCGAGGCGAAGGTCGCCCGGCTCCAATCGCCGGCGGGTGCGGCGTGAGGTTTGCTATGGGATTCGCAGCGGTCTTTCTGGCCGGCTTCACCGCCGTTCTTGTGGGGGTTGTCCTCAGTTGGACGATACCGGAGTGGAAGGCCCGCCAGTTCGCTGACCAGCCGTGCGCCGTATCCAAGGCCGCG
>Ga0247815_10001105_pt1 | contig 20862 bp, 21 predicted proteins | sample UWRJL194509B1_FD_181014 | JGI IMG/M metagenome (GOLD analysis project Ga0247815, IMG submission 181014) | Plant litter microbial communities from Arlington Agricultural Research Station in Wisconsin, United States - UWRJ-L194-509B-1 | ecosystem: Environmental > Terrestrial > Plant litter >...
TACGATACCCGAAAATAGTCTTGCTGCCCATGAGCTCCCAGCTAAAGCTCAGTGAGCGGAAGAACGCCGGGTCGCCGTTGATGGGCACTGGTGCTCCTCCGCCGACGATCGAGCCGATATGGCCGAACGGACGCATGTGTGGGACGAGTTGCTCGACGTTGGTGGTGGTGTCGTGGCAGATGAAGGCGTGCGAGAGCTGGACGCCGAGAGCCTCGAGTTGCGGACCGAGAGGTTCGCGGTGGTTGAGGACGTCCGTCGCGCCGAACTTCTTGACCCACTCGATGGTTTCGGGACGTGATGCCGTCGCAATTATGCGGCCGATATTGAACACCTGAGAAAAGTTTCAGTGACATGCGTTCAGAAACCTGAGCGACCATTCGAACCTTGGACGCGAGAAGCAACGCTACTGTCCCTACACCCCCAGCCGCGTTCACCACAATAAGCGAGGCGTCCTTGTTGTCGGCACCAGGTACGAGATGAAACTTTTCCTCAAACATCTCCCATGCCGTTATACCAACAAGCGGGATCGCCGCCGCCTCGTCAAAAGCGAGGTTGCGCGGCTTGCGTGCGACAATGCGCGAATCGACCAACTGAAGCTGCGAGTGGCTTCCTGCGCGTAGCACGGATCCGGAGTAGAACACTTCGTCGCCGACTTTGAACAGTGCGGAGGGGCCAGCGGCTTCAACGATGCCGGCACCGTCGTACCCGAGGATCTTTCCGGGAGTCGCGCTCATCTGGAGATGGAGGTGAGTGGTGTTTTGGGAAATGTGTTTAGTTTGCGGACGCACATGACGGTCGGCTGGGTTCAGCCCGACGCCCTTGACACGGACCAGCAGGTCGAACGGCTGGATGTCTGTCGGTGTAGGAACATCGGCAAGTTCGAGGCTGGCGTCTGCGGTAGTGCGTATCACTTGGATAGTCGACATGGGTGCGATCGAAGTAGGTTAGGAGGTTACAGAAGTGCGCAGGTGGTGTTGTTGGTGTTTCCTCACAACACCAATCCACCCAGTGCTTTATACAGCCGTTCGATCAAACAACGTATCTTCTTACTCATACCCAAACGTTTTCCGGACTGCTGTGTCATGCTTGGTGAGCATCGCGCGACATTCTCGCGGGCCCCGCCGTAACGATCGAACGCGAGCATACAGTACAAAACGGGATAGGGGTGTCCGAGAATCCCTGGGTATGCACTCCGCGGGTGATCTATATTTACGGCGCGAGGCACTCACCTTATCTCTGCGGCAAAGAAGCGAGAGATAAGGACTGAAACTTCGAGATTTCCGTTTCTGGAGTCTCAGGGATGGTCACGGTGCGATCGAGAAGCGGCGCGAGTGACATGGTGGATCGGGTTTGGGTATCGGTGACTTCTGCCGTGTCCACCGTACTTTGAACGATTGGCACGTTCTAAACGTAGCATCCTGCGACTTTCAAACTTTGATGAATGCGGTCTGAGGATGACAGTGTCTCGGTCGTGTACCTGCTTTCCGACAACAACAACAACTGTCGGCCTCGTTAGAGACTGAGTTAGAACAAAATATAAGAGGCACACATGGTCCTCAGCTTCATGAAAAAGGTTTGCTTGGAAGTCGATGAAGTGGTTTGACCACTTAGCGGTGCGCGCCGAGTCGCGCCGCAGATTGCCGGACTAACGCTTTCTCTTATCCTTCTGCGTCCCGCACACTTAGCCACTTATGAATGCCCGCTGCCGCGGTACCACAGCTACATCATGCGTGCGTACTTCTCGTGTGAAGATCCTTCATTTCCAGGAGCTTCTGACAGGTTGACGAGCGGTGACAACTTGCAAACGCCGGACGTGCGTTGCTGCGCCGCTGCAGCAGCTTCTCCTCCTTCCGTTCTCCATACCAGCTCATTATGCTCGCTTTGAACTTGTGGACTGCTCTGGGAGGCGGCGCGTGTGCCTTTGGCGCGTTCGTAGTTGTACGCACACTCGTCAACCGGAAGACTGGCGATAGGTACGCTTGCTGGACCTCGTTCGCTTTCTGATAAGCTGATTTGTTACCCCCTGCTGCTTTCGGCTACCCGCTCTCCACTTCCCACTTTATTCTGCTCTCTTCTTCCTATCGCTGTGTGGTTTTTTTCCTGCCTTCAGGCTGCGACCGCTCCCTGCGAGCTTCATCTCGGTTATCGTCGGGTCCTTCTGGCCACCACCTGGCTGGTTCTGCAACTTTCACGCCGAATTCATCCGTGCGTGCAAGCTTTGCGTGTTCGAAGGCGTGGCTTTGATCTGATATGTTGGCATGACGCGCCGTGCAGCATTCAACCGAGCCGGCGCCACTTGCGTACCACTGTATGAACCTATTTACGGAGTGCGGTATCTCGAGGTTGCAGATGCAGCAGCGGCCAAAGCGGTTTTGAATGACCGGAAGATGTACACAAAGGATCTGGCGATGGTGTGCCGCCGAGGCGGCGGTTACACGTTCTTCTTCACGCTGACCTCGGTCTGCAGTACAGACATGTCCTGTTCCTCGGTAAAAACGTGAGTTGCGATAGATACAGCGAACAAGGGCTAGTTTGATCCTTTATGCAGATTCTTGGCACAGAAGGAGACGACTGGATGCGACACCGCAGCATCGCTCGCAAGTCCTTCGGCGAGGTTTGTCCCACCATATCATATCGAAGACACTCTAAAACAAACAACATCGCTCCGCTCAGCACAACAATGCTCTTCTCTGGAAGGTCACCACGTCCACTCTCTCCAACTGGTTCGCAAAGTGGGACGCGGGGATCGCGGCGTCATCGTCGTCGTCCACGACAGTCAACATCACCGAAAGCCTTCCCATAATAACTCTCTTCATCATCGCCTCCGCTGGCTTCGACCTACAGTTCAGCTCCCATGGGACTTCCCTCGGTTCGGACACGCCACAACCAGGTTATACCATGACATTCACTCAAGCTCTGACTATCTCGCTTGAGAAAGTCTTCGTCCGAGTCCTGACACCGAAGTGGGCATACAAGGTGTTTTGGTTCAGCCACGGTCTGCGTGAGTGCGAAACAGCGTTCAACGAGCTGAGGAGATACATCGAGGACATCATCGCGGCTGCGCGGACGAAGAGGTTGCATGGCAAAAGCGATGGCGACGGCGAGGGGCACGAGGAGGCGGCTGATTTGTTCAGGCGGCTTATCGATGTCAATGACGAGGAGGAAGCGAATTCTAGGCTGTCAAATGACGAGTTGGCATCGAATGTCTTTGTGAGTACAGACCTCGACGAGCATTTTTCTGTAACCGAGGCTGACTTACCTTTACAAGGCTTTCTTCCTTGCGGGACATGGTATGTTGCGGATCATCTTTCTCTCTATTCACAGCGGGCGGAGCTTACAAGACTATTCAGAAACATCAGCGCACAGTTTGACGTTCGCGTTCGCTCTTCTCGCCATCCACCCGGAGATCCAGCAGAAAGTCTACGAAGAGACCAAAGCGCTCTGGCCTAGTATGGAGGGCGAATCGGTACGCAGGCACCCGCTTTCGTCTTCCGCGGCGGTCTAACGCGAGCCACCAGTGGACATTGTCTCCTATGACTGACTTCAACCAACTCGTTCGTACTTCTGACTAACCAGGACGATCTTTGCCTTACACTGACAAACAATCACCGCATAACTCTGCAGAAGTACACCCTGGCGGTGCTCCGCGAAAGCCTCCGCCTCTTTCCGGCGTTGACTCGGCTCATGCGCACTGCCAACGCGGACACCGTCATTCCTGGCAACGTACGTATACCATTCCGAGGTCACCTTCCTCCCGATTACTATCGGCTGTCGTGGTGAACGCCTTTCTCGTTTAGAATCGGAACCTAATGACTGGGTCCTGGGAGGCCGACACAGTGGAAGTCACGCGCGGGATGGAAGTCACTATCAACATTTCGGCGATTCACATGAACCGTTCGTATCTGCTCTGTCACCCTCCGCTCGCCAAAGTGAACCTTGCTCACGCTATTATTCAGCCATCTATTGGGGTACAGACGCGCACGAATTCAAACCCGAGCGATTCATTGACGATCCGAGCACAGGATACGAGTGGCCGCGAGATGCATGTGCGTTGCGGTAGCATCCATGATTGACGAATAGTGCTGATTCTATGTCAGGGATTCCCTTCACTGCGGGACCGCGTGTATGCCTTGGTCAGCGTTTCGCACTTCTCGAGAGTACTTGTATTCTCGCGCGCGTTTTGCGGAGGTGCGTCACCATCTCCGAGTTCCTTACAGCCGTGGTACTCGTACCTAATACTACTCAATTACGATCTCGCAGATACCGTATCACCCCAACCCCCGCCATTGCAAGACTGCCGAGGGAAGAACAGTGGAAAGTGTTGACCAAATGGACTCGCGGCATGACTTCGATCCCGGGTCAGGTCGAGCTCATGTTTCACGCAAGGGAGGAATGACACCACCGCCACCAGTGGTTGATAGCGAGTCGGGCTCACCTGAGGAACCTGAAGATTCGCGTTCTCCACGGGTAAACGTAGTCTCTGGCCGACAAATCTGCTTTTGCGCGCTCAGTTCATGTTTGAGCGGTGTTCTTATTGTGCGGGCTTCGATATCATTCCTTGTCGTAGAGTTACGCTTCGGAGTAGGAGCACACAAGCCCCTTTCAGCGAGGATCGAATGTTGCCTCTTTAATGATAGAGGCGGCATTGTCGACTTGAATCCCTCCGGCAGCTCGCTCAGGCGTAATATCTCTCTTCAAGCAGCCAGAGAAACAGCGTCGACTTTTGTGCGCGGTGGCGGTGAGGATACGATAGTCAGAAATTCTTCCGAAAAAAAACATCGTGATATTCTCGAGCTCAAATTCATCAAATTTCATCCCACGAGTATTAATGTCAGGTACGCAAAACTTCCGATGCCAACACACGAAGCAGGCTGTTGCCGGCCGCTACGCTTGTCCTTCTATCCTGCTTGTCCGACTTCATCGATTCGATCCGACCCTCGATATCCTCCCAAGATCGCAAGTGGCCCCACTGCATCCTCTCAACACAATGTTTTACGACCCCGAGTCTGTACGTGCATTGTTAGGCATGTTCTCAATCTCGGAGTGCGACACGCATACCTCCTATGTTCCCACTCATGCATCCTCCTCGTTCTTCTGGCGTTTCGACCCGCGCGCCCGTTCGCCCTCGTCTTCGGCGCGTCGTTTCCGTGACCCTGCTTTAGTAGCGGCCGCGGTTGTTGCCAGCCGTGCGTCGCGTTCTGCGATGATGACGGCCCGGAGTGCCGATACATCTTCGGGTAACTTTGCCTTGATCATCGCTGCCTCACGATCCTGCAGCTGTGTGCCCAAAATCCGCCACCCTTCCTCGTCGTACCCCGCGCACTTGTCGTTCTCCATTGTGCGATATGTATGGTCTCTCGGGTAGTTGCTTTCGAACTGCATCCGACCACAGATGCTTTCGTCGATGTGGTGAATCCTGAGCCATTTTGTAGCGAGGTCGAGCGTGACGAGAACGCGCCAGAGTGCGCAGACGTCGATACGGTGTTGGCGATAGTACGACGCCCCGCGAAGCTTGCCAAATCGCATGTTGCACACCATACAGAAGCTCAGGCGTGCCTCTCGGCGGACCCTCAGCTCCTTGCTGTCCAGTTTACCCTCCGTTGGCAACGGCGGGGAGGTGCTGTCGGCTGGCAGTGGGTCGTACGGCCCGACTGCCAGCAGCGCTGCATCCACGACGCTGGCCGCCGGCTTGCTTGGGAGCATGGCGTCAAGGATCGATAGTGCGTGCTCGTAAGACTGGACGTAGTGCACCGCGTCCGTCTTCTTCATTGCCTCTGCTTCTTTGCCGGCTGTAGACTTCGTACGGTTGAGGGGTTTGTTAAGTGTTGTGTTGTTTGAGGATGCAGTGCCGCCAGCCTTGCGTCCACGACCCTTCGCGGACGACCTCTGCGATACACAATATCAATACCCTCAGTTTGCACCGCAGTCAGTCAAAGGTACGTACCGCTGCACTGCTTCTTGTTGCTGACATTCTTGATGGCCCAGGTGTTGCAGACCGCTCGCTGTACGATGAGGCTGCATCATCGGCCCCATCCTCGACAGGGGCGTCCTCTGCTGCTTGCAACAGGTCCACCCCGTCCGTGGCTGGCGCAAATACAGCAGCAACTTCTCGCGCCCGGGACCCACGACGACTGCCTTCCGGCAGAGCGTCCTCGTCCACATGGGCCGGAGGCGACGCCGGTTCGCTTTCACGTCCGCCATCGATGACCAGGATAGGCTCCAGTGGTCCGGTATCCGTACCCGCTTCCGTGAAAAGATCTTCTTGTTCCCCGCCGCGCAAAGATCCCTTTGAGGTTGGCACTTCACCGGCTTCGTCGACCGACACGATAGGCAGGCACTACGGGTGGATCCCAAAGGTCAGTCGGACGCGCCCACTCGTATCTACGAATACGAAGCTTACATACCTCGCTACAAGGAAGTACCGTCCCGTCCAGTAACAGACGGGACGCGTCGGCGAGGTGGCCGTGGCGGCATGCGCGAGTGGTTGCCTCAACACCGTCCCGCTCCTCCCGCTCCTTCTCGAACAGATCTTCGACCCATTCCGTGGCCGGATGGATGTAAAAGCTATCTTGATGGGCCTGGACAATATGATCATTAGATGCGCTCCTGACCTCGAGTGCCCAACTCACATCGGAGTCGACGTCGTCTGCCCTTCTAGTCGCGTCAAACGCGCTAGGTTTTTCATCGCGTGCAGCGAAGTTGCCGTAGTCGCCAGACTGTTTATCGGAAACGCGTTAGCACGACAGTGGTTGGGTGCATGGAACTGGTCACGGTCACGGTCGCGGTCCCCACGCACCTCATAAGTACTGTGGCCAAGCGCCATCCAGTGGTCGTCAAAGACAAACAGGCTTGGGCATCTTCTGCCTTGCATCGTGCGCGCTTTGGAAGGAAGAAGTCGAGAGTGGAAAGATGAGTGGTTGGATCGAGGAAGAGGGGCGCGCTGTTCACGGATGCAAGTTTCAGCGAAGCCACCGCGTCAACGACGCTTCGATTTTACTCCCGGCAAAGGAGCACGTGATCTTTTTGACTCATCCACTGTCATACTCAGGCACCTATCCGTGGGTGTATGTATTGAAGTGTCAGCCGAGCTGTGATCGAGCTAAAGTGGTTTCTCCTACTTCAATCAATTCAGGCGGGACGGAGTCCAAAAACGTTCCTCACGGTGTCACGCCTCCGGAGAACGTGTCTAAAGATAAAATTTTAGTCTAAACGTCTACATTTTCTAAGATTTAGGGCTCCAGCTTCCACTCGTTGCTCCAGAGAGGTGCATGCAGACCCGTCAGAAAGCCTCGTTTGGACTGACGAGCAGTTACGTGATGTTACGGAGTGCTGCACGTCCCATCGTAGAGTAATAGCACGTCCATCGCAGCGGAACACAGATCCGCGTATATATTCTCGTAACTTAGGTAGTGGTCGTGGACTCGGATGGCTGTGACTGCTATCGGCCGGTTCAACGGTCAAGCAGCGGTTGCAACCAGAGCACGCTTTCTTGAAGTCACTCGCACAATCTTCTGGTGTTTTATTTTATAATAGCATTCTTCCTCACCGTGATGCACCATCTCTCATTTTAGCGTCACGCATTTGGATTGTTTGCATTCGGTGCACACCGGCATCTCGAGATACGCTCGCGTCCGGGCAGTGCCGTGCCTCGTGCTTGCCTCCTGGCCTGCCTCTCCATCAGTGTTTTCCTGCAAGCTTCACACCCTTGTAACAGCAATGTCCAACGACTTCCAAAACGACAGCGTTTGGCCACCATTGGTAATTAGATTGGTCGTTCATGCAGCTTTGACCTAATCCTTTCCACATGTAGTACGTCAACAACAACAACAACAATCTCGCAGGCAGAAATATCTTCAATAGCAATGTGAACAACAACTACGTAAATCTCCATCAGAACGTCGAGTCAGACATTACGAAAGTGGAGAATGGTGAGGAACAACCTGCAAGGCACCGATCTGAACTGAACCATTGCAGTGCTCAAACAACATCACGTCCCCGGTGCAACATTCGAAGCGCAGCCAAAATCGTCTGGCTGTATGCTGGGGACGAGGGTGAAACTCCTTGAAGACGTCCTTGCGATGCTCAAATCGCGTACTGGCCCACACATGGTGTGGATTGCAGGAATGGCTGGCACCGGAAAAACCTCGATAGCACTCACACTTTGTCGGATGCTATGGTCCGATCCTTCTGTGTATCTCGCAGGAACATTCTTCTGCTCGCGCTCAGCTGGATCTATCGAACGGACGGACGTCAAGCGCATTATTCCTACTCTCGCGACTCTCCTCGCCCGTCAGTTTCCGGCCTTCGCATCCATGCTAATGCAGCAATTCTTAGAGAGACCTGATGCTGCTCACTGGTCGGTTCAAAGTCAGGTCGAACATTTTATCGCGCAGCCACTCGAAAGGCTAGCACAGGACACGTACACAGGGCAGATCGTATTCGTCATCGATGCCCTGGACGAGTGCAACAATTCCTCCCTGCTGGGTGAGCTGATAGATTCGATCGCCGACTTCAAATGCAAGTTACCGGTCAAGTTTCTTCTCACGTCCCGGCCAGAGATGCACATACGCAACACCCCCATCAGCGACCCCGTTCTCAGCTCGATCCTTCGTCTGCACACTGTGGAACCGGAGCATGTCACTGCAGACATCCGGCTATACATCGGCACGAGACTCGCGCAGGCGTCCAAGACAGCAACCTGGTACTCTGCTCATGATGTTGAGGCGCTCGTCGCACTCTCCTCCGGTCTGTTCATCTTCGCTTCGACGGTCGTGAAGTATATATTAGATCGAGGTAATGACGCCGGGCGTCGGGAACGACTTCAGAAGACGAATTCCGCTGTCGCTTTGAGCAGTATGGCAGTCACCGAGCCGCTGGACCGGATCTACGAATTGGTGGTTATTGACGCGTCGAAATCTGAATGGGTCGACACCGATGAACTCGGGAGCATGAGGAAGATTCTCGCATGCGTTTTAACCGTTCGCGAGTCACTGTCAGTTCAGGCTCTGGCAAACCTCATTGGGTCCAGTACAGATACTCTTCGAGCCTCGCTGGACCGTCTCCACTCGCTAATCCATCTCCCAGATAACGATACCGAGCCTGGTGTACGAACTCTTCATGCGTCGTTTGGCGACTACATGCTGAGCAGAGCGGCGAGCCACATTCGTCTGGCTTCGTCTCTGGGCCATGACCTGCTTGCAGCCGGTTGTCTGCGAAGAATGGGCCAGTCTGACCTCTGCTTCAACATCTCGGGCAGCCATTCCTCGTACGAGCCTAATGCGGAGTTCCAGCCAAGCTCAATCTCCCTCTCGCTCATATACGCGTGTCTGCATTGGGCTCACCACATCGATGCTGCATCCACGCGCTCGGCCTTCGATAGAATGATTGGGGGAACCTTTCGACGCAGGTTTCTGTTCTGGTTGGAGGTGCTCAGCGTAATGGAAAGATGAACGTTGCTTCGGGACTTCTTCGCATCGCAGGCTCGGCGGTGAGTGCATTTCTCAGTTGCGCGCAATGTAATTCATAATCCCGTGATAGGTCAAGTTGCAAGAGATTGGTCAGTTTCTCCGTGACGCCAACTCGTTCGTCGCATCATCACATGAAGCCATTACGCGCAGCGCGCCCCACATATATGTTTCAGCGCTTCCGTTTGCACCAAAGGACTCCTTGATCTACCGAGACTTCGCAGCACTCTGCACTGGTGTGATCAATGTCGAAACCTTTGGGACTGATAATCACGCCAGCCGCCTTGTCATGACGCTCACCGGCCACGAGAGCAGAGTGCGTTCGGTCGCATACTCTTCCTCTGGTGATCTACTTGCCGCCGGCTTGAAAAATGGCACTGTGCACATCTGGGACACACGAACGGGAGAAGAGGTCGTTTCGCCGATAAAAAGCAGTGATGGTGCCGTTGATTCTGTAGCGTTCGCGTCGGATGGTCAACATCTCGCATCAGGAACAGATAAAGGTGTCGTGTCTATCTGGAATGTTGTTACCGGGCAGCTCTATTTGCAGCGACCCCAGGCACACACCGCGGGGATCGGCTTTCTGACATTTTCACCAGGTAGAAGGATCGTTGCGTCGAGATGTTGGAATAGAGTTGTAGGTCTCTGGAACATGGAGACGAGTCAAATCGTGTCTGCGCCGGGTCACCGCGGCCATATGATCTCGCTCTCATTCTCATCCGACGGAACAGTCCTCACGCTGCGCTGCTGGGACTCCGAACACCTGTGGCATATCGGTGCACCTGGGCTAGACATTCAACCTTCTCCTTTTTCCGAGGATAACAGCGATGACACGTCAACATCTCTGGATACTTCAAAGCTCTCGATAGGCTGGGACTATGAGTCCGGTCTAATTAGGGTCACCAGAAGCGGTAGAACCGTGACGTTGCCAACTGCAGTGAGCGATGATGTCGCCTTCCGAATATCATCAGATGAGACGTGCCTAGCTGCGTCTTGGATCAACTACACGCGGCTAGGTTTCTGGGACCTACGGCGTATCGACGCCGACCCACCGTTGACCATTCTTGGCGCTCACCCGGGTGATGCTGACGCCGTCTCATTCTCGCAGGATGGCAAATACATAGCTTCAGGATACGAACATAGCGTCCGGATTTGGGACGCGAGTCTCGGACACGAGGCAATCCAGCGTATGCCGGAGAAAGGCATTACTGCTGTTGCAGTTTCGCCCGATAAAAGTTTCATTGCGTGCGGCCGATGGGATGGCTCCGTTTACGTCTCTGATATCCGAGACGGCGAGACAAAGACGTGCCTGCTCGTTGGTCACAAGGAAGAAGTGTGTTCCGTCTCCATTTCACCCGACGGGCACATGATTGCCTCAGGATCGATGGACAAAACGGTTCGACTGTGGTGTGTTCAGACTGGTACACCGATTGGGGAGCCTTCGAAAGGCCATCGAGATTGGGTCATTGCTGTGGCGTTCTCGCCAAACTCGCTATGGCTTGCTTCAGGATCAGACGATGGTACCGTTCTGGTTTGGGACGTCGCGACCGGGAAGATTATGGATTTTGCACCAATGAGATGTCAGCGCCGCGCGGATTCCGTCGCATTCTCATCCAACGGACAGGCCCTGGCTGCGGCCGGCTACAATGATGGTCTGTATTTATGGCACTTGAAGACCGGCCAGCTAGTGCATCGGTTTCAGCTGGAAGGTTTAGATCCGTGGGCCTTCTCGCCAGATGCCAGTCGGCTGCTCGCGTCTGACAAAGAAAGAGAAGGCCTCAATCACGTCATTGACATGAACACAGGAGAGCAGCTCTACAGCACTTGCAAAGTATCTGAGCTGTACGATGAATATGCTTCCGTCTCGTGGTCCCCTTGCGGGCGGTATGTTGCGATCGAGTCGCCAGATCATGCTGTCTATCTCTGGGATTTAGAACGCGATACCGTCAGCAAGCTCCACGGTAACAGAGCGGAATACTACATATCTGTAGCATTTGCATCAGATGGTCAGTTCCTTGTGTCCGGTGCGGATGATGGAGTGATCCGGCTCTGGGATGTCAAGGATGTCTGCTCCCTTGCATTGCGTACCGATGATGACCCAGTAGTCAGACTTGCGCATGCGGAGCTCAAAGATGGATGGCTTATCGGATCGTCGGGGGAACTCCTGTTGTGGGTGCCAACCGACTACCAGAAACATCTACAGTTTACTTCATACCCCATGACGGTCTTTGGGCAGCGTCGCATTGTTGTCACGGTGGGCGATCGTGGCTTGCATTGGGGTGACGACTGGCATGCCTGTTGGCGCGGTGCAGTATCGTAGACTGCCTAGCTCTTAGGCTTCGTCTCGGCCTTGTTCTCGATAGATCCGAACTCATGTCGACCTCGTTTGCAAAGATACAATGTTGTGACTGGCAGAAATCTGAGAATAGCAGAAGACCCATGGGTACTGCAAGGTTAAAGTCTACAATGTTTCGGTTCTCTGCGACGATGAATGTCATCTTGCTGGGTGGTCAGGGAAGGGACATGAACCTTCGTGTAAATGCAGTGTCGGTGCGGATGCGACAGTCATGCATTCTTCCAAACAGGCGTCGCGATGTACTCGAGCTCAGATTCATCTATTTTCCATTCATGGGTGTCAATGCCACATACGCGAACTTCCGATGTCAAGATGCCAGAAGGCGGTTGCCGGCCGCTGCCCTTTGCCTTTCATTCTGCCGTCCATACAACTCCTTCCTTCATCGATACGATCCGACCCTCGAAATCCTCCCAAGACCGCAAGTGGCCCCATTGCATTCTCTCGACACAATGGTTAACGACCCTGTATCCGTGCGTGCATTGTTAGACATGGCCCCGATCTCGGAATGCAATGCGCGTACCTGCTGTATCCCCGTTCAGACCTGCTCCTCGTTCTTCTGGCGTTTTGAACCGCGCGCCCGTTCACCCTCGTCTTCAGCGCGTCGTTTCCGTGACCCTGCTTTAGTAGCGGCCGCAGTTGTTGCCAGCCGCTCGTCGCGCTCTGCGATGATGGCTGCTCGAAGTGCTAATATGTCTGCGGGCAGTTTCGCCTTGATCTTCGCTGCCTCCCTATCCCGTAGCTGCGTGCCCAAAGTCTTCCAGCTCTCCTCGTCGTACCCTGTGCACTTGTTGTTTTCCATCGTACGGTACGCAGTATCCCGCGGCGGACTGTACTTGCTTTCGAATTGCATTCGACCGCAGATGCTCTCGTCGATGTTGTGAACCTTGAGCCATCGTATGGCAAGGTCGAGTGCTACGAGCACGCGCCAGAGTGCGCAGACGTCGGTGTGGTGTGTGCGATAGTACGACGCCCCGCGAAGCTTGCCGAATCGCATGTTGCACACCACACAGAAGCTCTGGCGCGTCTCTCGGTGGACCCTCAGCTCCTTTCCGTTCAGGTTATCTTCCGTTGGCAACGGCGGCGGGATGATGTCGGCCGGCAGCGGGTCGTAAGGCTTGAGCGCCAGCAGCGCGGCGTCCAGAACAGTGGCTGCCGGCTTGCCCGACTCGAAGGCATCCAGGAGCGACAGAGCGCGCTCATAAGATCGGGCATAATGACCCGCGTCTGTCTTCTTCATGGCCTCTGCGTGCTTGCCGGCCGTGGACTTCGTGCGGTCGAGGGGTTTGTAATTTATTGTGTTGTTTGAGGATGCAGTTGCGCCAGCCTTGCGTCCACGACCCTTCCCGGACGACCTCTGCGATACGCAACATCAATACCCTCATTTTGCACTGCGGTCAGTCAAAGGTACGTACCGCTGCACCGCTCCTTGTTACTGACAGCTTCGATGGCCCAGGCGTCGCAGGCCGCTCGCTGTACGATGAGGCTGCGTCAAAGTCCCCGCCATCTCCATCTTCTTCCTCCCCCGAAGGTAACACATCAGCCCCATCCGAGGCTTGCGCGGGTAACCCAGTAGTCTGAATCTCCCGGGACTTGCGATGACTGCCCTCCAACGAAAGGCCGTCATCCGCCCGAGTCGACGCCGACACCAGTTCGGGACTCTGAGGTCCATCTTGGATCTCCATGATGGGCTTCGGCAGTTCGTCATCTGTGCGCACGGCCACGACAAGATCATCATGTCCCCGCTTGGGCGTAGGTTCTTCTGAGGTTGGCCCCTCACCGGCCTCATCGACGAACGCGGCGGACAGGCACTATGGGTGAATTCGAAAGGTCAGTCGGACGCATCCTCTCGTGTTTCAGAGCACGAAGCTGACATACCTCGCTACAGGGGAGTACTGTCCCGTCAAGTAACCGACGAGATGCGTCGGCGAGATGTCCGTGGCGGCATGCGCAAGTAGTTGCCTCGATGCCTTCCCGCTCGGCTCTATCCGTCTCGAGCAGCCTGTCGACCCATTCCGTGGTCGGATGTACGTAGAAAGTATCTGGATGGGTCTGGGCAATAGGATTGTTAGCTGTGCTCCTGACCTCGAGTGCCCAACTCACATCGGTGCCGACGTCGTCTGCTCTTCCAGTCGCGTCAAACGCGCTCCCCTCGTCATCGTAAGCGGTGAAGGAGCCATAGTCACCAGACTATTTATCGGAAACGCGTCAGCACGACAGTGGTTGGGTACAAAGAACGGGTCACGATCACAGCGCCGCGCACCTCATAATTCCTCTGGCCAAGCGCCATCCAGTGGTCGTCAAAGACAAACAGGCTTGGACTTCTCCTGTCTTGCATCGCGCGCGTTTTTGGAGGAAGAAATCGAGAGGGAAATAGTGAGTGGTTGGATCGAGGAAGAATGGCGCGCAGTTCACGGAAGCAAATCTAGCGAGGCCACCCTCAGCGACGCTTCATTTTTACTCCCGGTAAAGAGGCACGTGATCTTTTTTCGCTCGCCTACTGTCATATTCAGGTATCTGTGTGTGTGCGTATGCTTTAAAATGCTAGCCGCTTGGTTTGATCGAGCGCAAGTGGTCGGTCTTACTTCAACTCAATTGGGACGGAGTCCGAAAGCGTTTCTCGCGGTGGCGCGGCGCGACCAGCAGAATGCGTCTGAAGATCAGATCTCAATCTGATCGCTTCTTTTTTGTGAGAGTTACGGCTCTAGCCTCCAATTGTTGCCCACAGCAGTGCATACAGACTCGTCAAGAAGCACCGGTCGAGATGACAGAGCTAGCGATGAGGCATTACGGAGTGTTGCAAGTTTCGTCGTAGTGTAATCACACGGTTACCATAGTACAGATTGGCTCTGTGTAGATGTCCTTGATAATCTGGTAATATTCAGGTACTCAGATCGCTGTGACTATTATCGGCCACTTCTAAGGCCAAGCAACGACCTACGCCGCACCTGCCACCTAGTCGCCAAACTCAGCGGCCACTCCCCTAAGATCCCGCTCTACCTCAACGTGCACAATTTGTACGAGCGGTGGAACGAATTCTGGGTGAATAATTATGTAGACAAGGCTGCCTATCGTACAATATATGAGTAAAACACTGTGGTTCAGCTTTATTATGTTCTGGTGCGAGAGGGGAGCGGCAGAAGCGGCAGGAACGGTCGGAGCGAGAGACGGAGCGGCCGGCGCGGGCGAAGCAATCGACGCATCCGACTCGGCAGCAGCGAACGGAGCGGTGCGCTTCGCCCGCTCCACATCGCCAGAATCGACCGAATCGGCAGGAATGAAGCCCTCCGCTCCGGAGCGAGCAGGTTCTGACCGATGCAACCAAAGCAAGTTTTTATTGAAGTCGCTTGGACGACCTGCTGGTGTTATTTCCATCTCCGCATGCATTTTAGCTGTGATGTAGCATATTTAGTTTCACCCACATGCATTCGAGCTGTTTGGATTCGGTGCATGCCGGCAACTCAAGGTGTGCTCGCGTTCGGGCAGCGCCGTGCCACGTGCCTGCCTCCTGGTCTGCTGCGACTCTCTATCAGCGTTTTCCACACCCTCCACACCCTTGCGTCAGCAATGTCCTACGACCTCCAAGACGATCGTGTCCGGCCACCATTGGTAATTGCGATCAGTTCTTCGTGCAGCTAGGACCTGATGCCTTCCATACATAGTACGTCAATAACAGCAACAGCAACATCAACTACACTATCGGGGGCGGAAATATCGTCAATCATAGCGTGAATAACAACTACATAGCCCCTCAAAAGGTCGAGCCAGATATCGCAAAAGTGGAGAACGGTGAGGACGAACCTCGAAACCATCAAACTGAACTCAATCATTGCAGCGCTCAAACAACATCACGTTCCTGGAGCGGCAGTGGAGGCGCAGCCAGAGGACGCAGGATGTATGCCAGGAACACGAGTGAAACTCCTTGGCGATGTCCTCGTGCTCCTCAAATCACACGCGTTCCCACATATCGTGTGGATTGCAGGAATGGCTGGCACAGGCAAAACATCAATTGCAAACACGCTCTGCTCGATGATCTGGATGGATCCAATGGTTTATCTCGGCGGCTCCTTTTTTTGTTCGCGCTCGGCCGGCTCAGTCGAACGGACGGACGTCAAGCGTATTGTTCCTACACTTGCAACTCTCCTCGCCCGCCAGTTCCCAGCGTTTGCGTCTTCCTTGGCGAAACAACTTTCAGAGACACCGGACGTCGCCCACTGGTCGGTGCAGAGCCAGGTCGATCGTCTTATCGTGCAGCCGCTCAACGAGCTGGCGCAGGACACGTACACAGGGCAGCTCGTGTTTGTCATCGACGCTCTGGACGAGTGCAACAATTCTTCTCTACTGAGCGAGCTGATAAACCATATCGCCGACTTTGAATGCAAGCTACCGGTCAAATTCCTTCTGACGTCTCGGCCGGAGATGCACATCCGCACCACTCCCATCAACGATCCTGTTTTCAGCTCGATCCTGAGTCTTCACACGGTGGATCCGGAGCAAGTCAATAAAGACATCCGATTTTATATCTGCACCAAGCTCGAGCGGGCGTTCAAGGCAACACCCTGGTGCTTCGACAACGAAGTTGAGGCACTCGTTACACTCTCTGGCGGTCTATTTATCTTCGCTTCGACGGTCCTGAAGTATGTCTTCAATCGAGGCAATGACTCTGGGTGGCGCGAACGTCTTCAGAAGACTACTTCGGCTGTTATTTACAGTACGGTAGCGACCAAACCGCTGGACCAGATCTACGAATTAGTGATCGCCGAGGCTTCGCAAACCGACCAGGTTGATACGGATGAACTCGAGCGAATGAGAAAGATTCTCGCATGTATTTTAACGGCTCGCGCGTCACTCTCGGTTCAGGCTCTGGCAGACCTTGTTGGGTCCAGTTCAGACACTCTTCGAGGCTCTCTTGAGCGCCTCCATGCGCTAGTTCATCTCCCAGATAGCGATACCGAATCTGGAGTGCGAACCCTCCATGCCTCGTTTGGCGACTACATGCTGGGAAGAGCTGCGAATCACATCCGTCTCGATCCGACTCTAGGCCATGATCTCCTTGCAGCCGGCTGTATGCGAAGAATGAGCTGGTCTGATCTTCGATTCAACATCTCGCGCAGCCGCTCCTCCTACGAGCCGAATGCGATATTTCAGCCAGATTCAATTTCTCTCTCACTCGTTTACGCGTGTTTGCACTGGGCTCATCACATCGATGGTGCCTCTACGCGCTCGGCTTTCGATGAGATGGTTGGCGGGACCTTTCGACGCAAGTTTCTGTTCTGGTTGGAAGTGCTCAGCATCATGGGAAATATGACCGTTGCTTCGGGACTTCTTCGCATCGCAGGATCGGCGGTGAGTTTGTCCTTGAATTGCCTTTAAATAAAGCAGCTCTTGATCATACGACAGGTCAACTCGCAAGATACTGCTCAGTTTCTCGATGACGCCAATTCATTTGTCGCCTCCTCATTTGCAGCCATCACGTGCAGCGCACCTCACATCTATCTCTCGGCTGTCCCATTTGCGTCAAAGGATTCTGTCGTGTATCTGGATTTTGCACCGATGTGTACTGGTGTTGTCTCAGTCGAAACCTATGGGACTGACCATCATGCCAGCCGCCTTGTTATGACTCTCGGCCACAAGTACAACGTGACTTCTGTCGCATACTCGCTCTCTGGTAGGCTAATAGCCTCTGGCCTGAGTAATGGCATTGTGCACATCTGGGACACGCGAACAGGAGAAGAGTTCGTTTCGCCGATTAGAGGCGCAGACGGTGCCGTTTTCTCCGTTGTGTTCTCACCGGATGGCCAACTTGTCGCATCCGGTGCCGAAAATGGTATCATATCTGTCTGGAGCGTTGCTACGGGACGACTGAAGTTTCGGCGCCCGCTGGCCCACTCTGGACCGGTCGAGCTGATCGCATTCTCACCAAATGGAAAACTCATTGCGTCGACTGGTAGGGACAATACTGTCGGTCTTTGGAACATGGAGACAAGTCAAATTGTGTCTGCCCCGAGTGACTATGGGAATGCAATCTCGCTCTCGTTCTCAAGTGATGGAGTGAACCTCATACTGCGTTTCTTGGATGAAGAATTGTGGTGGCATACTGGAGTGCCACGGCCCGAACTTCAGCTTCAACTTCTATCTCATCGGGATCAGGACGCTCTCGGCTACCCATCACCTTCGGATAGCCTGAAGCTTTCACTAGATTGGGACAGGAACACCGGTCTGATTAGCATCTCTCGGGCCGGTAAAGTTTCGAAGTCATCGTGTCCATTAATCGACCCGTACCGCTTTTTCATATCGCCAGATGAGAGGTTCATTGCCGCTATTGACAATACTGGAGATGCGAGCCTACATCTCTGGGACCTTCGGTGCATTGATGCCGACCCATCGTACATCATTCTACGTGGTCATGGAGATCCCTTAAACACTATATCATTCTCGCCGGACTGCAGATATTTGGCATCTGGATCCGGAGATTGTAGCATCAGGATTTGGGACGCGTGCTCCGCTCACAAGACGGTTCAACATATACAAGAGATTGGAGTGACTGCTGTGGCCGTATCGCCCGACATGACCTTCATTGCTTGCGGCAGAGGTGATGGCTCCATGTACGTTCACGATTTGACAACTGGCGAGGCGAGGCTGCCCCTACTCATTGGCCACGAAGGCCAGGTTTTCTCTGTTGCCATTTCGCCAGATGGCAAGATCATTGCCTCAGGATCAGTGGACTGCACGATCAGGCTGTGGGATGCTCAGACGGGTGCTACTATTGGGGATCCTTTGAGCGGCCATCAAGATTGGGTCTTAAATGTGGCATTTTCGCCAAACATGCGATTCCTTGCTTCGGGATCATCCGACAAGACCGTCTTCATCTGGAATGTCGGGATAGGGAAGCCTTTGGACATTGCACCAATGTTGTGCGAGCATTTTGTGTCCAAGGTGGCTTTTTTGCCCAGTGGGCAAGTCGTTGCCGCGGGAGACTCTCAGGGAAACATTTATCTCTGGCATTCAGAGACCGGCCAACTAGTGCATCAGCTTCAATTGGTAGGTTTACGGCCATTAGCATTCTCGCCAGGTACAAGCAGACTACTGCTTATGTCGGAGCTAGAAAGGATTGTCTGCGATGTTAATACGGGAGAAGAACTGCATAGTTTCGACGAAGCGTACGGGTGGAATTGTTCCGGTGCATGGTCCCCTTGCGAGCGATATATTGCTGTTACATCGATGGGCCAGTCAGTATATCTCTACGATCTTGAACAAGACACTGTCGCCAGACTCCAGGGCCACAAACCAGGCTATACGGGATCAGTGGCATTCGCATCAAATGGACGGTTTGTCGTGTCGGGTGCACATGATGGAATCATCCGGGTCTGGGATGTCGAAGACGCCCTTTCGCTGGTATCACGCGCCAATCACGACCCAGTTGCCAGAATTGCGAACGCAGAATTTCGAGATGGATGGCTTATCGGGCCGTCGGGAGAGCTCCTCTTGTGGGTGCCAGCCGATTACTACGGGTATTTGCAGTTCCCTCCACATAAAGCGACGATATTGGGACATCGCCGCATTGTTGTCACGGTGGGAAATTCCGACATGCATTGGGGTGAAAGTTGGCATACCTGTTGGCGCGATCCGATTGCGTAGCTACGATCTTCGGCTGGTCCTGCTTTCTCTAATAAATCTAAACTTTCGTTTTCGTTCACACTAATTCAAAGTCGTGAACAAAGGTAGTCTGAGAGAAGCAAAAGATTGACGATATAATATATCTGTTCTACTAACCCATGTGGTCTGTATGCAACGGCGGCGGCGGCAGAAGGACCGGCGCTGGTAGCGGCGGCGCAAGGTTGGCGCGGAGGCACCGCAGGTATGGTGGTCGGTCCCCCGCCGAACGCACTGACGGGACGAGCAGCGGACGGCGGCATGTCATCCGAGCTTTGAAGCCTAGGCCTATAAGCACAAATTTGATCCGACCACCGCTGCCCATGGTGCATACATACGTGAACCTCGCTGTCAAGACACGTAGAATCTGGTTGTCGGCCGCTGCGCTTGACCTTCCATCTCCTTATACACTCATATCTTTCGTCGTTTCGCTTGACCAATACATTCAACCCCAGATATCTACTCGATACAGCAAGTGACCCTACAGCATTGTATGACAATGGCCTCGACCCCGTGGTACGACGCGGGTGTTAGCGTGCCTTCTGTCTCCGCACTGACGCATCCTCCTCGTTCTTCTTCCAATTAGACCTGCGCGCCGGTTCGGTTTCGGCCAATTTTGTGTCGTTACGCTGATGGCAGCAGCAGTGCCATCCGCTGAGGAAGCGGGCCCGACTCGATGACTGTAAGCGTGCCCCTAAGACTGGACCTCACTCGACCGCGGAACCGAACACATCTGGTTCATCAACTCCCAAGGTTGGTCCGACAGCTGGAATTTCTCGCCATGGAATAAAGAATACTGCTGTCATGGCCTGTGCGACGAACGCGGCGTTAAAACCAGCTGCCGTGATTATATGGCCAACGATAACTTTCGTGGCAAGGTTCCCAGCCCGGGCACTGCGGCCACCGGCCTCTCATCGAATAACCAGACCATTCAAGTCACTCAGTTCGATGGTATTCATGCTGGCATGTATTTCAAGACCACGGTGCACGCTCCGGTGCGCCAAAATGAAAGAAAGCACACATTGATCTCCTTCGTCGCAAAGCTAGAGCTGTTTCCGGCCAGACAGCTATATCACTCCCACTTCTCTGGTACGCTGAAGACTATCTTGCCGTGCGCCTTGCCAGAAGCTTGTAGCTCGTGTCCCTCTCTCAGTTTGGCCAAACTGAATACCTCGCGCTTCGTCACTATGCTAGGAAGGGTTCCATCCTCAGCCAGCTTTGCCAATTTCTCCAAGATCTGACCCTGGCTCTCCAACCGATACCCGAAGATCGACTTGCTGAACATCAGCTCCCAACTGAAGCTCAGCGCGCGGAAGAACGCCGGGTCACCGTTGATCGGTACCGAGCCTCCCGACTCGACGATCGACCCGATGTGACCAAACGGACGCATAT
>Ga0247815_10001106_pt1 | contig 20849 bp, 24 predicted proteins | sample UWRJL194509B1_FD_181014 | JGI IMG/M metagenome (GOLD analysis project Ga0247815, IMG submission 181014) | Plant litter microbial communities from Arlington Agricultural Research Station in Wisconsin, United States - UWRJ-L194-509B-1 | ecosystem: Environmental > Terrestrial > Plant litter >...
AGAGTTCCCAGAAAGTTGGCTCGTGCTAGGACCGATGGATAGGTGCGTTTGGTCAGGTGAAAGAGTTCGCAAAAAATTTCAAACTCCGATAAGGAAAAGAAGAAAGAAAAAAATCAATATAAAAAATACAAATTACAAATTAAAATTAAAATCTAAATGTAAAAATTAAACCAAAAATCACAATGAAGCTATGTTGAATAATCTGCGAACTCGACATCGCAGTCAAGCTGGCGAGCCGCGTAGAAGACTGTGAAGTCGAGTTCACCGCAAGACTGCGAACTCGACCTCGCAGTCAAGTGGTCGAGTCGAGTAGCAAACCGCGAAGTCGAGTTCTTCGCGAGACAGTGAACTCGACCTCGCAGTCAAGCTGGTTTAACGCACCTGAATGAGTGAAAATGCAGCTCGTGGTCCAGTCCAAAGTCAGGTGCTGAGCTGTGAACTCGAGTTATTGGTGCTGTCGAGACAGCCGGCACTTTGGTGCTATAATTAGAATGCTGGCCGTTCACACAAATTCAAGCTCCCGTTTTCACACTCATACTTGGTCAAAAAGGCAATCGGTGAAAATTCAGTCTAGCACGCAGACTTATAAAACTCAACTCGCGCGCATTTGCGCCACTCAAGAAGGACACAATTTTCGCACACAGAAAGAAGCACAACTTTCAAGAAAGCACTTCACACAACTTCACAGTCCCACAATCCCACGTATGCAATGGCCTACTTTGCGCGTTGTTCTTCTGCATCGTGAGGGTCAGCTTCACCATGTCGAACTCTCTGAGCATCGCCCACCGGCGTGATCTTGGGTCTGAATGTGCGTACCCGGAAAGCTATGCGCCGCCAGCCTCGCGCGGAATGCCTGCACGGCTGGTTGCGCAACCGCCCTGTTCTCTAGCGACCCCCGATAGCAGGCGCGCAGAGCTTTTTCGACTGTGGGGACTGCGAGGCCGGTGGACTGGATTGCCTCGATCGCCATGTCGACCTTCGCAAGATGCGCGGCCGATATCACTATGATGTCCGTCTCAAGCTGTCGGAGAACAGGAATCCAGCCGTCCGCCGAAACACTGCGGCGGATCCACTCGCCCTGTGGTCCGCAGTCCGCGTCACTGGGATACGGCATATGCTGATAGCCGATCGAGTCGTGCACATCGGCAAGCTGCTCTGATGACAAGAGACTGGAAAGGAACAGCCGGTTCTTCTGAACCAAAACTCGGCCCTGAACGAGAACCCCCTGCGTATGTGTAAGTCGGCGGTGCAACGTGCTGGTTTAACAGACTAGCTCACCGTATTCACGAATGACACGCGAACCTTATGAGTGAATTCTGTCGTCAACGTTAGTCCCGTACATTAATTTGTCCAAACACGTTACATACCTTCTTGGCTCAAGGGCCGATGCTGCCGACAATCGCAGGCAGCGCCGAGTCCTCCGTGGCGAACACAGTGAGTAAAACAGAGCGCCCACGTGCATCCATCTTCGGCGTTCTTGATGCATGTCTTGATCGCGCAATTCTTGTCCAAATACTCCGTAGGAGGAACGTGGCGGAGGGTAGCTAGAGAGCGTTGATTCCTAGTTTCGCCCGCGGCACGGAGGCCAAGCGCCGTCATGAGACTCGACGAATTCTGCGCCAAGAGCGTATCGGTGAGCGGCTGCTGAATGAAAATGGCCGGGCTGCTGGACGACTCGTTTCCGTATTCTAGCCGCGTTGCCCGTAGAAGTTCGAATAGTGCTTCCGTGGCCGATGGGATGCTCAGGCTGCCGGAGGGGATGCCGTTCGTATTCCCCGGTCGATTAGTAACAGTTGCAGTCTTGGCTGAACGAGAGCGAAGGATGCGGGTCGGCGATGCTGACCGAGATCGAGTCACAGGCGATACTGAGCGACGTGAAACGTTTTTGCTCGAACGGGAGCGTAGAACCCGCGTCGGCGATGCTGGCCGAGAATGCGTCATCGGCGAGACTGAACGATTCGCCGCCGAGGCGCCAGAGGTCGTTCCCTGATTGAATCCGTGCAACACGTCTTCGGAAATGTTGACTTCCGATAGAGTACGCTCGTCATCGGAGCCGTAAGTAGCTTGTGTGTCCATGATGTCGTCTGAGAGCGGCTGAGCCTGCACGTCATCCTCGCCATCGCGTTCCGCCGACTCCGGTGTGTTTGAACTCGACGAGCTTTGAGACGGTGACCGTCACAGTGTTGGCGGGAGATTGTAACGCGCCTCGGCGCGCGCCATGACAGAGTTGAAACCGTCTGACAGCTCCTTCGCATTGCCATTGAGCGGCAACCAAGAGACGAGCACGAGGTCCTGCTCGGTATCTGTTCGCTCATCTTGACGGTCAACCTCTCCTCTCGATAGCTGGTGTAGATAGCGAAGGTTCAAGCCTGTAGTGCTGGTGCCATTGCCGGTTGTGGTTCGGATACCGACGCCGCTGCCGATGATACTGATGCCAAGGCCGGCGTTGTTGTTGACATAGCAGTAGCCCTTGAGTCCGTGTTGTCTGGTACACTGAGCCATGCTTAGAATCCGCCGATGAACGTTCGATCCGATTAAGCCACGTACCTCCATACGCATGCGAGCTGGATGGCCTCTGAGCCCGTTTCGTGAAACCAAAGCAGCCGAACAGTTGCGCTCCGGACAGTTCCCAGCAGTGTACTGCGCGCGAGAGAGCACGTATGCGTGCTGAGTCTCCGTTCTAACCCCAACTCGAAGACGCTCGTCCAACGGCAGGTGGTCCACGTTCACGAGCCCGGCGACCGTCAGCGGAAAAAAATAGGCACATATAGGATGAGATTTGCACTATAGCGAGATTTAATCTATGCCGTATAATCTTGATAGGATGGAAAAGGTAACGCACCGCCAACGCAAGCCGCACAGGCTCTGGACCATGAATATCAACGCCGGCGAAGTGACGTACATCTTGCTCGTTCCAACAGCATTGTCCATACGTCTGGTGTCGTGCCCATTTGTTGATGATGTGGCCGTGTTGGACATGCGTGCGCGAGCCGCGACAGAATGCATCTGCGACATCGAGATTCTGAGTGCGGATGATGGTCCTAGTTCTCCGGAAGTGGTAACCTTGAACGCCATGTTTATCGCACTTTATCACATATATTAGCTACAAAATACAAGGCCGCCGGCCAATGCACTCACGATATACGGCCAACGGTCTCGTCTGTTGTCTTCGGCGAAAACGTCCCGCGCGCCCATGTAGGCCAATTGGACGCAGCCTGCATGTGTGCAGATGATCTCAGTCTGGTACGGTCCACCGTTATCTTCCATCGCTGAAGTGGGGGAGATGGGGAAAAAGGTTCAGAACAAGTGGGGGTAAATCCGTCGGCCTGCAGGAGTAGCTCCTTTATGACGGTCAAACCGCAAAAAGGGTCTGACATTGTTACATGCGGCGGAATTACTTCCCTGCTCCGCTGCGAAGAACTTCCTGTCGAACTACAGGCACTTCCGAGCTAAATTAGTGCCATCTGCTCGCGGCTCCAGTGTGGGTTCCGAGGTTGAGACGGAGAGACAATCTATCTCGCCCTGACACGCGCGGATCCTCTTCATGCTATGCCCTCAGCACCTCTCCGGAGCGTCTAGTTGAATTTCGCATTTCCCTCTCAGAGCCTCGCCGGAACGTCTAATTGACGCTCGCATTGTCCGCCCTCACACCGCATGAAGGAGCTTCAATCGCACTGGTATGATTCATGAAGAGCTAAAGTGCACAAAGTACATTGGGCGTTGCAGATTAAGCGGATATCTCTGCTGCACGAGACCAAAGCCGGCGGAGGTGATGATGCAACTGAACTCCAGTCTCATGGATGTCGAAAGAAAGGTTCCCCCCTCTTCTGCGAAAGACTCTATAACCTCCGCATGCACGCGCCGACGCTCGCAGCCATCCTTCTCGCCTCCCTCGTCGCACTGGTTGTAGCTGTAAGAATCAAGGCAGATACAGTCACGCAAGTCGCGATACAGGTCAGCCTGCTGATGGGCGTATGGTTCGATGACATGAACCCCGGTGCGATCACCATATGACTCCCCATAAAGCGCATCTACGGCGTATGGAGTTGGACTATTTTCGTCGTAGGTGTCGTAGTCGTGGGTGGCGCACAAATCTCCTAGGAAGAGCTGAAATGCGCTGAGCAGATCCAATTATTGACAACGTCATTGGATACGCACCTCCCAACATAGGTCTCCAGATGGCAAGAAAAATGTTGCGGTCGAGGGGTGGCTGAACAGCGTGTTCGGGCTCGCAAAGCCGAGCTCGACTGCAACCATTATCGCAGGTGTACCTGTGAGGATGGCACCGCAGCGGTCCATGGAAAGCAGAGCCGTGGCTGGGTCGGCGAACCAGTGCAACAGTATACGATACACTACGTTACGCAGAGTCCGACCCACCGCCGTACGGAAGACCTGATTAACCGCCGCCAACTTCCATAACTGAAGTCGCGGAGAGCAGTGACGAGCCGCAGAGACAATTGATAGGACGACGTCCAGTTGACCGAACGCGTGCCTGGTGAGATGCTGAATACTTCTCATGTAAACGACAATCAGCGTGGACTCGAGGGGTGTGGGGACTAGTGGGTGACAAAGCGATTTGGCGGGGAGGAGCGCAGCTCAAGTACGGTACGCCGTCGAACAAACAGTTTGCGGCCGTAAGCAAGGAGGCAGAAGTCAGGGATCACGGCGGCTTCCAGTCAGATGCTATGGCAGGCGGGATGCCCGCAGACCCTGGAGGGTATGATCTGCACAGCACACAGCTAACAAGCACTTTAACGGCACCTCAAACGGCACGGAGGCGTTTAATCTCCGTGGCGATGAACAAGAAAGCATTGTCATTGTTTAACAGGAATGAGATCAAATCACCAGCCATCATCGATCGCGCGAGGAAGGACAAGACAATCTGTTTCGTACGGGGAAAATTCTTCATGCGCAGAGGAGCGCCGTATCGACCGAGTGAACCCAAACGAAACGTACCGGAGTGGCTTGAGCCACTCATGATAGGCATAAACCACATTTTCGAATATCGCCGCAAGTTTGATGCTGATGGCGCGTTGGTCTTTGAGACGGTCCTGAACTACACCGATGTACTGGATGTCGAGTAACTCCATGGCCGGAAAGGCGACTGATAAGGCGGTTATCAGATTCGAAGCACCAGCGAATTCGCCTACGGATCCTCCAAGTTCTCCGAGATCGGACATGGGAAACATCCAAACTCCAAGTGATGTAACCTGGGAGCGAATGGACATTGGGACGTCTTGGGCTATCTGTTCCTCATCGAAAATGCCTGTCCAGGCGAAGTTCAGCTGCTGGAGGGCGGGGCACTGTTGCAAGACAGTCACGAGAACAGTCATCATGTCGCGCGGTGTCACAACATCGACTCGGCTGACTCGAAGTTGCTTTTCGGCGAAGAGATAGGTACAGTCCTCCGGAGATGTAACGCTGACGTTCACCAATTTGGAGCGTCCGAGCGTATCAGGATGACCCATATGTTCGATGCCAAAAACAGACCGGAAGGTTTCCAGGCAAGGGTGCCTGTGCTTGAACGAACGTGGCACCAAGGCCGCGTCAAAGTACGCCTCACGAAGCTTTGGCCATGTGTGGTGCGCTAGCAGGGGTTCAAGTCGATCGTCATCAACACTAGTACCCGTACGCAGCACACGAAGGTTCTGCAAGCAAACCAATGCGGCGCATAGCGACGCAGATATGTCGTAGTCACCGTGGTCTTTCTTCCATCCGGCATCTAAAGTGCGGACTAGCTGCGCCACCCGATGACCGCGCTGTGATGCAAGATATTCAAAGAGTGCGCCCGCAACTCGTGGTTTCACCAGGGAAGGTCGCCCATCCGCAGTACATCGAAGCGATATGGTGCGATAAAGTTGTTCTTCGGCTAGCGCGCCTCGTGTGCGATCGACGAGTGACACATTACAAAGATCCCTCGGCGCGAGGAGGGCGATACAGTCAGCCCAGACTTCCGTTGGGAATGGCATAAAGAAACAAGCGTGCGAGCGTCGAATAGCATCGCGCCCTCAATAAAGCCTTCGTCGGAAGCACAGTCCAAGCAAACCCTGACACCAGCGGAGCGGACGAAGGCAAGCGGGCAGCCCTGATCTCCGCCAACGCTAACACACCTCATGGTGCCGGTTGTGACAGCTCCAGGCGGTAGTTCCGGACACAGAGCGTGGTCACTGTTTTAAATTCAAGAACCAAGATATGATTGCAGGCGCGTCCAAGATAAGCAGGAGCTGGGAAGAAATACATGTACTAGTCGGATGTTTGGCTGTCCTCGCGAGTGCGTGTGGCACGTAGAGCCTCCAGCTCCTTCTGAAGTCGTTTGTTGGCCTCTTTCTCCAACTCGAGCTCGCGATTTGCCTTTTCGAATCCCAGCTGGGCGTCGCGGACCATCCTGGTTGTTGCATCGGAAGTTGCCTGCTGGTCAGGCACCTCGCGTCGGATCTTCTTGTAGGCCTCATACATGTTCTGCGTCAGATCGTCGATGGCGTCCTTCATGTAGTACCACGCCCAGGGGTTGGCCCAGAGATCAAGCTCCGGTCGGCGACGTGAAGTGTCGAAATGAGCAATGATTGTCAGCGTCGTTGAGATCTCGGAGACGCGCTGACCCTGCAGCGTCTAGTATAAGCGATGGAAATGTGAGATTATGATGCAAGACTTACCGCACGAGCGAGAGAGTCCCACTGTGCGTACCGCTTTCTGGCGGCGGTGGCACCAGAAAGCCGACAGTCCACAGAATCATGATCCTTGGGGATGCCTACGACGCACGGTCAGATCAAGCTGCGATACTGGAAAGCAATTGTACGAACTGTTTTTGTAGCGAGCAACCCCGTCGCCGTCTTCCCCGACGGTAAAGCACAGGCGCTGTGCTGGGAAGCAGTGACCTTTCTTTCCCGGCCCCCTCGATGGAGTCTCATCACCTACAATGAGCATATCTTGGAGATCGTCCCCGCTCTGCGGTACCGGAAACTTCGAAATTTTGCGATTTTCCTTCGAGAGATCCTGCGCATCATCGTCGCCGTCGCCATCGCCATCGCCATCGCCATCGCCAGCTGGCTCGTCGTTCTTTTTCTTCACCAACTTTGATTGCTTCTTCAACTTCGGTAACATGGACTTCTCGCTGACCTGGCCTTGGGGTGGAATTTCCACCTCGATGGAGTCGCTGGCACGCGCATCACCGACTACCAGGGTCGTCTGGTCCCTCAACGGTGAGAGCTGCTCCCTCGGGATGTTGACCTCGTCGCCACGTTGAACTAATTAAAATGAATCAGTTGAGAGCTCAGAATTGAGCTGTGCTCGCGCGCTCACCTGTGTCACCGACAATCTCTGTCATCTGGCTGCCAGGGTTGTCCTCGTTCAGTGAGCTGGCGGCTGCGACCACGGAAGTGCTGGTGCCGACAGCCTCGAGTGGCGGCCTGTTCTTGCGGGACTGAAGAGCCGCAAGTGTCGCCGCCTTGCGCTTTTTGATCTCCTCAGAACTGCGCTCCCCGGCCGCCTCACGCAGCTCGAGACGTGCACTCGCCGATAGGTAATTCCGCGGTTTCTTCTGCGATGCGGGCTGTTCCGTCGACAAGGTCGATGAGTCGGCACGTTTACGTTTGTGGCCGACTTCATCAGTCAAATCCGCCAACGGCGTATCTGGTGTAACTTTCGCGGGCTGGCGCAGAGTATGGGCGGCCGCATTGGCGACTGCGGCATAAGTCGGAGGATCTTGACTCTGTCGAAGCAACGAATCACGGCGGAGATTCTGGCGCGATTCTGGCGAAGGCGGGGCCTTGGCGATGGCGATAGTTGGCATAAGTGGAGATGGCGAGCGCGGACCTGGTGATAATACTGGCGAAGCATTCGCGACCTTCTGTGACGGCTTTTTGGCGGTAGACTTGTTCTTGGGGCCTTTCGTAGTGATCTCGGAGGTATCTGCACTTTTGTTGATCTTGTTTCAGTCATTCAACGATATGATAGTAGCGAAATTATGTGACGTACCTTGGACCTGGCGCTCGTTTGTGCTTGTGGCTTGACGGTTTCCGCAACATTCTGCGACGTATTTCAGCATTCGTCATCTCACCAGAACACGCCTGTGGAGTGAACATACGTCTTCGCTATCACGCCGAGGCAGGGCTCTGCGCTCAGCCGGTGGCTTACGCTCAGCCGGCGGCTTGCGTCCACTCTGGTCAGAGTTTTTGGCTTCGCCTATCACTTTGCCCTGTTCATCGACCTGTAAAATCCGTCAGCAGTCTGTGTGAATCACGAGTCAACCGCGCTCACCACAGCCTGCAAGTATTGAATCAGTAAAACACTTCGGCAAGTGCTTGAGGACACGCACATAATAGTAGCCCGGTTTTGCTTTTTTGGCTTGTCCAGTCGTTATGGCGCGAGGCGGCATCGCGTGGATGTGAAGTGAGGGTGGGAACTTGACTTCACAACTGGTGCGACATGACGAGATTATGACCAACCCGACTCCAGTTTGTGGAACTGCGGTATTTGCGGGCGACAATCTTCCAAAGTGTTCTAGCACAATGCCAAAAGGTAACAACAATACGGGTACGGTTGCAAACTGTGCTTACGATGCGGAGATACCGAGCTGCTTCGTGATGCCTGGTGGATCGCGGCAAAGGCTGTGAAGGTCTTGCATACATGGGCACGTGGACGCAACATCTATTTGCGGCGTTTGAGGGAATGATTTGAAGCGCCGGAGATGACCGAATACTCACAGTCGCCGATGTTGGGGACCACCCGGTTCAGGGACAGTACAAACTCGGTGGAGCAGATCACGGCAGTAATGTCTTTGACAGCAGTTCAATGTCAGTCCACCTGGACTATGAACCCTGTACTGCGTGTAAACCGCAGTCGCGCGGCGGGATGATCCCACGACAGGGGTGACAAGGGCGGGTGCAGTGCAGCTTCCGGCATATGACCCCTCTAATCGGAACAAACACCAGCTTGCGGATGAGAAGAGAACCGAGTTGGCCGTTCGCGGTAGTTCAGCACATCAGGAGTTAACCTGCCGCTGTTTGAGGTACCCCAAATTCTGCTCGACGTTGCGTTGAATCAGCCAGAAGCTTCACTAATCAACTTGATCGTGGCTCTGGAGCCTTAGTGGCGGATCTGTTTCAAAACTTGCTCGGTGCCACGAAGACCTTAGAGACCGCCTGCCCTTCCTGATACCGTAGTCGCCTCGCTCAGTTCATCAGCCGTGAATGCTCGGATCTCCAGCCGCTCCCGATGATACCGAAAACTCAACTACGGAGGGCAAAAGACGATTGACCTTTCGCGAACGTTCCGCGCTCGAGCTTCAACGCACCTCGTTTGAGGCAACCCGCGGATCGGTGCTGGGCTCCCACTCGAGACTAAAGTCAAAGTCGAGCGCCAATCGGCCAAAGAAGGCTCAGAAGAGCCTACTAGGATCCCAATCGTCCCTAAACAGCCCGAATCCTGCCGGCCTCCGCACCATCAGTCGAACAGCACCCAAACCCTCGTTCGGAAAGCCAGAGGATGAATGGGAGCTCTACCTCAAGCTTGTCGCTGAAGGACACATTCGCTTTTTGCAATTGGATTCTCGCACGTGGCTTGCTGAACGCTATGACCTGGAGCAGGACGACCGATTTGTCCGTCTACTGCCTGTCCCGTGTGTTTGCACTGCTGATTTGGGCACAGGAGGATTTTCCTGACGAACCTCGCCGCGGTTTCAGCAAATGGACACATGTCTCGTCTGCGGTGGAAGATCACGCACAAACATTTGCCTGCTCTGACTGTCCGCAGTACAAGTCGTACGATCGATGCGTGCATACTCTACTCGTGAAGCAGCGTGCCTTTGATTTTATTAAGTGGAGCCCGATCAGTTCGTCTCGTCTAATTTAAATCATCTCGATAGCGCTTAATTCATATTTAGGTGATCCGCCGGTCCTCGTGTTTCACTATGACTGGCATGATCATGTCGTTACAGCAGCTCAAGATACACCTGATACCGTCAGCATGCCAATGGACACGGACAATCCTGCCGAGTCAGATCCGCCGACCCAGCGAGACGACGCACGAACATATCGTGCTCTATTCACTGTATCCGAACGGATCCGTTACACCACACGCAGGTCACGTGCTATCGTTCGGTTTGTTGGTCGCGCAATTCAAAGCCCTGATGCCTGGAGCTGTCAGCGCTGCCTCAGAGATGAGCGATGTCCGCATATCTTAGAGGCCCAGCAACGTCTTCGCGACTTGGTGCTTGCACCGGAAGAGGCCGAAGGCGAGCAGCCATTCGTCGCGCGACAATTCTACCCACTGCTCGAGTTCAAGCAGCTGCAGCCGCAGCTTGAGCGACACGGGGAACGCTGCGTATCTCGCTTCCCGCGGCGCGCGGTACCTATAGGCCAAGCTCGCGAACAGCGTGTTATGCTCGACATTGATTACAGCGCTATTCGTCTTCTTCGCTGCTCGCGTATTCCTGGTCCACTGGATCATGACGAGCGCCCTTCTTGTCGCTGTGGTGGTGAAGCTGAAGACATGAGCTCTGTTGAGGTTCGCGACTGTATCGTCTACGACATGGACCGTGCATATGCAACAAAGATCGAAACGTTTCGCTGCGCGGCATGCAACACGTACGGTGCCGGTCCAGACCTCGGGGACAAGGACCTTTTCAACTTTGACAATAAAACGATCGTCACCCACCGCCTGCTTCACAAGTATGACGCCTATTTCTCCCAACAGGAAGGGACTTTCGCAGCATTTGCCGGACTTCTCAATTATGAGTACGACGCCAAGTTTTCGGTCCCGGATACTTTCATGCACGTCGACGTCTTCCGCACTGTTTGGTTCTCATTCGTGCGCCTTCAGCAGTTCGCTGATAACATGTTCTGTCCGATTTGTCGCCACCATCCGGGGGCGATTATCGCAGATGGCGTCACCATTGCAACACGCGTAGACAAGTCAACAGGCAACATTCAACCTCCCACTATACCAGACGCCGACTCTCCTATCCGGGATGCAGTTAGACCGGCGGCGCGAGGTGGTGGCACGCAACTGGTACCGAACCGTCAACTGCGAAAGCGCTGTGTTGATTTGATCGATTGCGTTTCACATAAGGATACTCCCCATCGTCGCAGGCAGAAACGTAAGCTCGTTGCACATACAAAGGACAATTGGGAGCTAGTCCCTGACTCTGACGCCGGAGAGGACGAGCTTGACGAGGTTCTCGCTTACGTTGATCTTCTGCACGCTCGCCCACAGCGGCGTCCAGCCGCGGAGCCAGACCGTCCACATGAAGATTTAGTCAAAGCTACCGCGAAGGCACTCACTGAGCACGACAACCGCCTTGAGTGCCTTGCGGACGCATTTAGGGTTTTCGTTTTGAGCGCAGGTGCTAATGCATGGCGGAGCTCCTGGCTCCGACTGTTGAAGCAGGTGTGTCACGCACGCACAGCCGATCGCGTTTTTTTTTAAACATGCACAGGTTTTCTGCGAGGAATCTGCCCTGCAGGTTGTATCGTTCGGCTGCATGGTCGTGCTGGATTTATTTGCTAGTTGGACGGCCGAGGACGACGACGATGAGCGCTCCACCCTTCTAGGTCTGGTCGAGGAGCTGCGCGCTCTATTCCCTTACTTCGGCGTTCTAGTTTCAGAATGTCTCGAGGCGACCGATGAACCCGACAGCGCCCAGCTTGGCTTTGTGCAGGAGTTTGCCCGTTGGCTCTACGCCCGTACACATGAGGTTTACAATGATCTAGAGAGACATCAATCAGACGATGGCCAACCGCAGCCGCAGGACATTAGGCAGCCCGATTGGACCCTTGTGAGCGCATACTGAAAAGTTTGAGACTGGTACAACACGTTCTCACGTGCCTTTTAGACAGGGCAATGTTACAGCCGGCCGCAAATTCGTTATCGGCCTCGCTACCCTGGACTTAGAACCGACGGGGCATACGAACGAAATGTAGTGCCGAACACGGAAGACTTGCGCGAGGACGTCATGTGTTCCAAATATTACGCAACGTATGGACGTCGCGGCTATACTGGCGGCCTGCTAGCACTGTGGTGTACGCACGGCGTATGCTACGGGTTTCATGTCATCCCGCAAGGGGAAGGCCGCAACGACGTGTTCTCGGCCATTTACATGCGATTCGAAGTCGCTCCGAAGGTCGTCATTTACGACTTCGCTTGCGCTCTCGGTCCATACTGCATGTTGCGCGAGGCCGAGTACTGGCGGGACACACTCTTCGTCATCGACCGATTTCATGCATCCGGACACAAGACCTGCTCGCCGGCATGCATGCTTAGCACATACGCTGAGCACAGCAGTTCATTAGCTGCGCTGAACTCGAGTGTGGCCGAGATGGGCAACTCAATGTTGCGCTACATACGGAAGTCAATTCGGTACATGACAGAAGGGCACGCGATTCTATATGTGCACCGGTTTCTGAGCATATGGAACCAGCGGGTCAAGTCAAAACTTGCAATGCAAAAGCATGCTGTAGCTCGTGATATATAGCAAATATGAATGTTTCTTGACGCTTCTGGGACTGTTTTCGGGATATCTCGCTATCGCCAAGCAGCTGGGATAAGCTAACTTTGAGATCTACCCTCGGCAGCCTAGAGCACATTCAAAAGCTAGGAATATACTTCCCTCGGTTCCTTCTATGTCAATCCTGCTCCTGAGCCTGAAATTGTCGTGTGCCGTCCAACAGCTGTTACCGCTATCACTACACGATACCAAACAAGTCGTGAGCGGCAATGTCGTCAAGCGGTCATCGGACTACGCTAGGCGGAAATTGACCTGCTCGGCGCGCGCGCAGGGCTCTGAGTCCAGAAACGGCTGAAACGTGTGTGTACTCAGTGTGCACAGATCGTCGCGTCAGTGCCGCATTTTATAAATCAAGATGAGAGATCATCTTTGACGACAGCCATGGCTTCAACATTTCCTGGATCCGTTGCTCGTCCAAACGTTCACTACGTTACAACAGAAACTCGGCTGTTGGAAGTCATCGCGCCATTTCGCCTCGCCCAGGTCCTCGGCTACGATCACGAGTGGTGTCCAAACCGGCGCGGCTCCGACAATAATCCAGTGACCGTGATTCAGCTTGCCGCAGCTCAAGATATCTTGGTTTTGCAGCTGACCGGTTTCGAAGGTGAGTAATGGGCGATATATTCGTAGGGTAGCTTCATTAATCTCATCAGAGTTCCCGCGTGCGGTTCGAGCAATTTTGGAATCAGAGCAGGTGCTGAAGGTCGGAGCCGGGCTTGCAGGTGCGTGAGTTCTCAACGGGTTGCGACTGAGCTTAATCGCGGAGGCAGAGGACGTCAAAATGCTGCAGCGTGATTATCGCGTTGAAATCAAATGTTGGAATGATCTGTCCCTGACGGTCTTAACGTGGGACCTGTTGCCCTGGACGAAGCACCTCCCGCCACCTGGCAGACGTAAACGCAAAGGAAAGCCTCGCCGCCGCGCAGATGATCTGATACGCTATGAGCCTCCAGGGCTTGCGAGGCTCGTTGATCACTATCTGGGACTTCATCTCAACAAACCACGAGACATTCGCGTATCCGATTGGTCTGCGAACCTCAATCAGGCACAAGTCACCTGTGTGTAAATTCGGTTCCGCCGAGCCACTAATGCGCTAACACAATGCACAGATGCGGCACATGACGCGCTAGCTGGTTTGCATGTCTATGACCAAATCAGCATGCTTCAGGAGAGCGGAGAGCTCGGTGACGCGGGCAAATTCTAGGGTTTTGTTAGTCATTTTGTTGATAGCATATGTCGAATGCCGAGGAGTGGTGCAGTGTACGCAGACTCAGGGTCTCGCTGATCCGGTCAGGTGGGGTGCAGATCAGGATCAGATGCGTTCACATCGCACTTCGTGCTACAGCAGGCCAACTTGATTGACGTTCGGCGTGAGAACAGTTAGTTGGCATTTGAGAGACGTGTGCTATGCGAAATAGATATTGTACAAGGAGGGGCACGCCGCGTGCGCGGTGATTACTGAGATACAACGGCCTGTGAGAAAGATAGACAGTGGTACGTACTGACAAAATTCAACAAACGGCGTACTGCACGCCGAGAGTGATCTCAACAGCTCTACCTTGACCATAGCTTGTCTGCAACATAGGATGGTACGCTGGCTTTCGACCACGTACTCCCAGCATTTATCCAACCACCTAAACCTCCTACCGTCGCCAACCCATCGCCCGATGTTCAGTGCCCTAGCGTACCAGGATGGATCTGGCTGTGGACAGAACTCAAATCCTTCGGATGCAAGAATGAATGAGAACCCCTGAAGTTTAGTATTCAAGTCAGATTTCAACCAGTCGTGCAAGCGGAGCAGTGTTGCTAACCTGAAGGTCTTCGGAACAATCAGGTAGACAGAAGGTAGCGCGATCGATGGCGCCGTGCTGGTGGCGGGCGTGCCGGAAGCGATGGCGTCTGTCCACAAATCCAAGTCGCCTGGCAATGACCAGAGAGAGGGTACCGGGCATACTGACTCTATGGCGTAGCATGGCTGCGAGGACACGTGAAGGATTTTGAAACCAACGGGAGAGAACGGCGTGAACGACAAAGCGAGCATGGCGTGCCACGATTGAGTAACAGAGCTTGTTCACCCGCTGAATCGATGCCAAGTCGTAAAAGTGGGCCAACTGAACAATGTTGGCCACAATAGTGCGGTCTCGTAGAGCAGAACGGGTAGCAATCATTACGATAGCAATGTGTGCACCAGGGATCCGAAGATGAGCAGAGTGGGACCCTGCACAAACACCGGACGCAAACCACTGCAAACCAACCGCACTCGCATTTCCAAATCCAGACAAGTACGAATACGTGCCCCGAGCCCCTTGAACTATCAAAGTAGACCTATAGTAGTTTTTGGTTCGCGGCCGAGTACAGCATAAATGCAGTGGGCTGTTGCTCCGGCGCAGGCTGAATTCATGGTGGGCAAGTGACCCAAAATGCACACAGGTTCTGAGTTTACGGATGCCAAACCGCGCCAAAACCTGTTTACGATATGTCATATGTCAAAACAGTACCCACGAGCGTGGATGGGGGCGCTGGCCCGATCGTCGGAGTCCGCGTCTCTTTCCGCCCGCTCATTTCATCGACTCCTACGCCACACCTCGACGCAGTTGAGCTCAGGATGGAGGTCCAGATCGTCCCCGGCCAGCCACGTCAAGGTCTGGGCCAGTTCTGGTCAAACGAGAGGTCACAGCGAGAGATCTGGGTGCAGCCAGTGGAGAGCCAGTGGTCTCAGCTTGCCCCGTTCTTCCAGGCTACCCCAGTTCCACAGGAGCTCTCTGGTTGGCTGGAAAAACGCTGGGATGGCATAAATCCTTACTGTCCACCGGTCGACATTAATCAAGACGAACGAGCACTTGGTCTTGCGTGCGGGATTCGTGGTATACCAGAGCGCGTGCGCGATCTCATGGCAACAATGGCTGTGGCCAATGGAGCGCTCGCCCGCGATCCACAGATACAGCAGGCTACACGAAGTATCCAACGCGAGATTAGCGATGGAACTCAACAGGCTTCTGCATCCCTACTACTAGCGGATAATTGGGCCGTCGCCTCCGCCACCACCGATCTTGGAGAATTTGAACAAAACTTGGCGGCTATGATCTTTTTCATTCATCTACTTCTTGTGAGAAGCCCTCGGTACTTGTGAGTATCATTTATCCCGACTCCGGTCTACAAATATCTTATCGTCATGTCAGCGCCACCGGTCGCATCGACTCTGAGACTCGAACTCCACGCATGTACGCACTGACGGCAGTGCTTGCTACCCCTCTGGTCGCCTTCAAAGAGCGTAATTTTCGTGCGGCACGTGGGAACTTCACCTGGTCAACACTTTCTACGGTGTGTTCGAATTTCGGTCAGTCGTTCCGCGCCCTGACATCTTACGACCAGTTCTGCCATTGGTTCGAGCGTGACGCACGGCCGAAGCTCCCGGGGCTGCTACAGGATCTTGAGCATTTCATGTGGCTCAGGATCCGAAACTACATTTGGGAACAGTACACCACACAGCCTGCAGACGCGCACGCATTCTCGTTTAAGGTCATGGCCCGCGATATTCTAGCCAAGGCCAGCGTTTGCATGATCCGGCTCGGGTACGAGCGGCACATTACGCCGTTGCTATCGGTATGTCAATTTCGACCGAGATGGATTTCCATTGACCCCCGCACAGATCTTGCCCATCCGCCAAAGGAACACGCCTGCAAACAGCACCGCGACGATAGCCGCCCTGGTTACGACGGATACAGGAAACGCGCGAGTCGAAGAACTCGTGATCACGGCTAGTAGCATCACGGACGCGGAGATGCCACGCGTGGTTGTGACGACCACGGCAGCGCCTATGCCAGGGACTGCCGACTCGCACCACCAACCAGGTTCGGCGCATTTCACTGCGAATCTGCGCGAATCGCTCAGACGTCAGTTTGGCGCCGGTCATCAGGCGGTCGGTGTACCTGGGCTCACACGTAAACGCGCCAATTCGGTCAACGCGTCATCCAGTCGAATCGAGATTAAGCGCTTGCGTCCCCTCGAGGCGGTTCAAGAGCCAATCAACCCTGCCCTTCCGACTTTTACGACTCGCGCAGAAGAGCGAGAGATCATTCTCGTGTCCGAGGATGATGATGATCTTGAAGCCGATGACGGCGCAGTCTGGTTCGATTACGATGAACCGAAGCGAGAGTTTGCAGCCGAAACCGATGCTAACCGAGCTTCGAGTCGGCTTCGCGGCAAGAAGAACAGCGGGATGGGGATGGGTTCTGGTATCGATGCAAAGGCGACAGCGAAGAGGAAGAAGCGTCCGAGCGGCAAGGGACGTGGTAAGCGTGATGGCGGTGGCGCTGGTAAGCGCGCGTCGCGGAATTCGATCAAGGGAAGGCGGAAGGCAAAGAGCAAACCCGTTGTTGAGTCAAGCGACGAGGAGGGCGAAGGCTATACCGATGCGAGCACCAAGTCCGGAGATGAGAGCGACGAGAACAACGATGAGAGGTCTGGGGCGGCTCCTCCCAGTCTGAACTCGTGGCAAGGTCCAATCAATCTCGAACCGTTTGATGGCGGGGTTGGGCTGCCGGATGTTGACCTTGCGGCCGACGACGAGGCCATCGAGCGTTCTAAAAGACTGTTCCCCGGCCAATTGCGACCAACCGAACAGTTCTGGCGCCGGCGCGTTCACGTCAGTGGCGGCTCCGCATACGATCTTAATGCTGACCTTTTGTGCAGGGCGAAGAATTCCATTTCTTCCAGGACAGCGATTCCCCTGTTTCCGCCGTTGCATTTGGAGACGAAGCGCTGACTGACTTGCGTGAGCTGCAAAAGATGACCCACAGTGAATGGCAGCCTGGGGACGCCTCGGAATCGATTGCCGAGATCGCTTACACCGACTTCGGCGATCTAGTCTCCAGCCTAGAAACAGCAATGTCGTGCTCGACCACTCGAGCAAAAGTTCTTGTGGTTCGTGCTGCAGTCAATTGTCCGGCTGGCTCGTTCGAGGACGTGGTACGCCCATTCGTTGGGTTCGCGCCGATGGAGTGCCAAAGTACGTGACGCGTCAGGCTCATACAGCATTGTTGATACTTACTGGATGCCGCAGTTCCTGGGTTTTTATATCCCGAGAGCCGCGACGAGCTCGATGTGGAGGACATGCTGTTCAATCTCGAGCCAGAAGAGTTCTTTGCGTGCACACGCAAACGCTCCACGGGTGCAGTCAACTGGCTTTCTGGAATGACTGAGGAGAGCAGCCAGTGGTCAGAGATTATGCGCAGGTATGTGGGTTTGGCGACCGATTTTTGCGTACATTAAATCCTGCAACAGCATGACGGTCGATTTCCGCGCCGACTGGGATCGCACGTCCGGTTCCATTACCGATGGAGTGCAGCCCTTTCCTGCTCGCCAGATTAACTTCGCAATTGCGGCGGGTGCGGGAGCGTATAGCGGACGGCACATCGATGCGAGTGGTTTCGGAACAGTTGTTGAAGAACTTGCCGGACACAAGATATGGTGGATCTTACTGCCCAAGACTCAACAGTACCCGGAGGTCTTCAAGGACGGAATTAACAACCCGCGTGATATTGACTTCAAGTACTGGTCAGTCCACGCCATCCGATTGCATGCAGGTGACCTTCTGTGAGTCCGACCGCATATCGCACGGTGCAGTACTAATTCCGAAGAAAAATCTCGATAGAATCATGCCCCCAGGCACTGCTCATTGTGTCTTCTCAACCGAACCGTGTTTGGCGAGGGGCGGGCACTTCCTCCACGACGATCTGATGCACCAGACGGTCGCAGTCAACATGCTATTTCGCCGCACTACATTCGCGCCGACCAACGCGGCACACAACTGCGTGCTGCAGATGTTTGTGGCTCGCAGGGTTCAGCGCATTATGCAGAGGTGGCGCCACGAGCTCCAGCAGTACTGTCGTCATCGGGAAATGGTCAAGTGGGCGTCTGATGACGAGCCCCTCGTGCCACCATGGCCTGAGCAGTACCCCGTGAGCGACCAGGACTTGGGATTGTCCCCTAAATGGTTCGCCCTCCTCTACATTGTGCGTTATATTGCACCCGAGTGTGCCGATCAGGAAATGGACCGGCTGCCCCTTATCACGGATCAGGTCGCCAACACGGTCGAGAAAGCAGAGCTATTCACCGAGTTCTGGACGAAGCGTACTCGGTCAACGTGCTTCTCCGAGGCCATTAAGTCTGCAGCAATTTCCATGCTCGCAGATTGTGGCGGTCAGCCGAGCGATGTCCCCAATTTCCCTGAGGTTTGGCAGCCGGCAGAAGGGGAATACCCCGCTTCCCTGTAGATCCGTCGACACAAGACGTGATATTAGACTCTGTTCATCAATCCTCCCCGAATTCGGCTGCAATCTTGTTCTTTTTTGTTGCTCATGATCTTGGCCCTCGTCCACATGTCGCCCGTACCTCGACGCGCAGTATATTAGGAATCTTAATTAATGCTATCCATTTCTTGGCTCATTGAATGTAAGTATGAGATAAACGCGTAAACCTGACCGTGCGGTGCCAACCAGCTGCCAATCTTACTGCGGACGCCCGCGGGGTTACAATGATCTTCATGTGCGGAACAGGTTTCATGACAGTGTCGGCGGTGAGACGATCGAAGTTCAATTGTGTGCACCGAAACTTAGCCTGTCTTTCTCATGACGGCTGCGGTGTTTAGGCAATTCTGGTGTCCTGGGCTAAGATGGCGCAAGCGCCGATTGTCCGTGTTCGAACAAATGGAAACAGGGTTTAGATAACAGGTTGCCATCGTCCGTTTAGAACCACTGCTAGAAGCACTCTAACGCAGCTGTGACGCCACACGGATCCGCTCTGACAGGGACACCAACAAACCCTGAACCGGACTGTAGAGAGCCTCCCCGGGCCAATGTGCAAGGAGCGGAGTCAAATAAGCTGCCTGCAGTAGTCACGTGAGATCTCAATTCGCACTCCGCGTCAGCGGCTAGGAGCGGTCTAGGGCGGGAGCAAGATCGGAGTTTCATTATCCACATTCTCTGTCCCTTCATACCGATGTTCCAGACACCGCGCGACAAAATGTCACTCTTCATCGCTAGGTGCGTGTTGGTCCTTTGGCTACTGTGTGCTTTATTGACGGGTGCCCCAATCCATGGCACGACCACAGCGACAATGCCAGGCCGGTTTACATTTTCGGGTTCGACTCATGCGGCGCAAGCCGTCCGATGTACTATACAATACGATACAGGGTCACCGTACAGCAGACGGAGGGCTTATTGGGTGGGATTGAGCCGGCTGGTATTTATTGTGCAAACCTGTACGGCATGTGGTGACAAGACCGCAAAGCCTCTGTCTTGTATTAGTTTCGTTCACGTATCTGGGGATTAGGAGTGGTAGTGCTTGAGGAGAAGTTTCCCTCGATCACGAGATAAGGTGGCGCGCAGTCGAGGCTCACAGGTGCGGCATCTGAGCGAGATCTCGGATGAATTACTCAACCCTCCGATAGAGATTTGCAAATCCATCGACAACATCGACTGCCACGGACTGCGTTATCATCTAGGTGCGTAAGTATAATTCGTGGTACGACGTTCGTGCTCACTGCTTGACTGCGAAGTCGAGTTACCTGTCTGGCGGGGAACTCGAGTTCGTGACTGTTGGCACAATGGCGACCTGCAGTTCTTATCCAGGTGCGTCACTGTAGTTCGCGGTCTGCTACACGATTCGGCTCCTGGACTGCGAGGTCAATTTCGCAGTCAAGCGAGGAACTCAAGTTCGTGGTTGTCGCTCGACCGCGAACTGCAGCTCTCGGCCGGGCAGTGAACTCGAGTTCGAGTTCGAGTTCGAGTTCTGGTATTCAGGTTGACTGCTGGATTGCGACGTCAAGTTCGCAGTCTCGCGGGGAACTCGAGCTCGGGACTGTTGTTCGACCACGAACCAGGTGCGTAACTAGAGTTCACGGTCTTGCGGTGAACTCGACTTCGCAGTCTTCTACGCGGCTCGCCGCTTGACCGCGAGGTCGAGTTCGCTGTTTGCTACTCGACTCGACCACTTGACTGCGAGGTCGAGTTCGCTGTTTGCTACTCGACTCGACCACTTGACTGCGAGGTCGAGTTCGCAGTCTTGCGGTGAACTCGACTTCGCAGTCTTCTACGCGGCTCGCCAGCTTGACTGCGATGTCGAGTTCGCAGATTATTCAACATAGCTTCATTGTGATTTTTAGTTTAATTTTTACATTTAGATTTTAATTTTAATTTTAATTTGTAATTTGTATTTTACATTTTTTATATTGATTTTTTTCTTTCTTCTTTTCCTTATCGGAGTTTGAAATTTTTTGCGAACTCTTTCACCTGACCAAACGCACCTATCCATCGGTCCTAGCACGAGCCAACTTTCTGGGAACTCT
>Ga0247815_10001107_pt1 | contig 20840 bp, 16 predicted proteins | sample UWRJL194509B1_FD_181014 | JGI IMG/M metagenome (GOLD analysis project Ga0247815, IMG submission 181014) | Plant litter microbial communities from Arlington Agricultural Research Station in Wisconsin, United States - UWRJ-L194-509B-1 | ecosystem: Environmental > Terrestrial > Plant litter >...
CATGCCAGAACTCACAGTTCCATTTGTTGTTCCTTTTACTTTAATAGAAGCACCTGGAAGGGGAGAACCTGTTTTGTCGATGATTTTTCCTTTAACAGGAGAATTTTGGGCATAAGCACTACTCAGAAATATGAGGATGCTTACCAGTGGAATTAGTAAGATTTTTATCATTATTGGTTGTTTAGGTTAATAAGTTCATTTTTATTAGTGGTTTTGAACCTATTTCGTAAACTTAGTTGCCTTGGCTACGCTAAACGCCTCTAATTTTATCTATTTTTTGACAAATTTTATTAAATTTTTTATTTATGTATTTTTCTTGTTAAGAATATCCAATTTATTGAATCGAATTTTAACTTTATTCTATTTTTATTTGATTGTTTATTGGTATTTATTTTAGTTATAGCGTTTTTGTGCCATATTATTTGTCCTGTATTGATGAAATGAGGGATTGTCGCTTAGAATCTGTCCATTTGGATACGTCTAACTTGCATCTGTTTTAACTTAATGTCGGTGACTCGAAACTAATCCGTTAAAATTATGTTTTAGTATAATAATAGGTGTTGATGATATAATCGTTTCACAGCCCGATTATATCATCTATTAATCAAATCGCCTTCTCAATCAATTCAACAATGCCGGTTTTATTCTACAGAATTCTATTTTTTGCCCTGGTTCCTTTCGGAGTTTACCTGCTGATCAAAGGCATTCGGCAAGTACGTAAATGTTTTTATGGTGATCTGCTGCTGGAGCTTCCTTACTTAGATCAAGCCGGACTATTTGAGGTTAAAAAAGCTGGTATACACTCTATTTGGTTTAAGGGGCAATTGTACAGACGTATCCCTTCAGACCAGTTCAGGCCAAAGATCATTAATTCCGTTACAGATGAGGAGTTAGTACTTTCCTATTCATTACTTGCTCCCAGCATTACAGGGTTTGGTGACGGACGTGTAGAGGTATTGAAATTTTTTGCTCTTCCCGGTCAGTACCGCATCATGCTGGAGGAAGGTTCGAGTGTGCCGAAACTGCTTGCCGTTTTATTCAGGTTTGCGAAAAGTATTAAACCGATAGACCCTGCTCAATTCTTTATCCAGGTAAGGGAAAGTCAAACACGAATCTTGACTTTTATCGGAATACCGATGATTTTACTGGGGGCTGGCGGTATTATTGGTGGAATTGTGATAGGGGCACTGGCCCACGAGATTTTTTAATCATCGATACGTAAATACCAGGATCTTAATTTAAAAATAAATTTATCCTGCGCGTAAGGGTAAATTGCTGTCAGCGTGTTCTAGTTCGAAATATATGACATGAACAGACTTTCCTATTTATTAATCCTATTGAGTTTTTTGATTGCTATTGCAACTAATGCACAAAGTAAAGGAGCGGCAACATACACCCAGACAATTCGCGGAAGGGTTACAGATCAAAACTCCGGGCAGCCGATGCCAGGCATCACGGTTGCGGTAACCGACCTTCAGCAGGTTACTACAACAGATGCAAAAGGAAACTATCGGCTCAGGAACATTTCAATCGGCAGGCACACCGTTCAGTTTTCAGGTATAGGATACCTGACACTAGTGCTTGCTGACGTACTTGTTAATACAGGGAAGGAGGCCGAAGTTAATGGCGATATGCTGCCGGCAAATCAGCAGCTTAATGAAGTAACTGTAAGTGCAGCAACAGGGCAGAAGCCGCTCAACCTGATGGCAATGTCCAGCGGGCGTTCATTTTCCCCCGAAGAAACCAATCGCTTTGCAGGTGCTTTGTTTGATCCGGCAAGGATGGCGCAGAGTTTTGCGGGGGTAGTAGCAGGAGGAGATAACAATGAGATTATTGTAAGGGGCAACGCGCCTAAAAGTTTACAGTGGCGGCTCGAAGGTATTGAAATTATCAACCCTAACCATTTCGGCAATCAGGGATCTTCCGGAGGTGCGGTAAGTATGCTCAATGCTACCGTTTTGGGTAAGTCTGATTTTTATACAGGGGCTGTTCCTGCAGAGTATAACAATGCAACAGCAGGCGTATTTGACCTCAGGTTCAGGAAGGGAAATACTGATAAACGCGAATATGCTTTCACTATCGGTGTATTGGGTGCGGGGGCTACGCTCGAAGGGCCTTTTACAAAGGGCGGGCCGGCATCATATTTAATCAGCTATCGTTATTCTGCGTTAGATCTTTTACAAAAAGCAGGTTTGGATATATCATCTGAAGGTATCCCGAGATACCAGGACTTATCATTTAATTTTGTTTTCCCGACAAAAAAGGCGGGTACATTTTCATTATTCGGGATCGGGGGCAAGGGTGGACTGGCCGATGATGCGGAGAAAGATAATACTAAATGGGAAGAACGCTACGATGCCTATAACAGTAACCTGACTTACACTGCAGGCAGTGTTGGTCTAAAACATTTGTATATCGTTAGTGATAAGTTGTATTTCAATAATATCATTTCATACTCCGGTGACCGCAGTAAGCTAAGGGTAGATACACTCAACAGTACTTATCAGGCCAGTATGATCCAGCAAAACCATTACACCAATGAAGCCATCCGCTATGCGGGGACGGTTAACTATCGCTTGGCTCCTAACAATACCGTTCGTGCAGGTGTCAACGCTGGGCTGACCAGTTATAACTTTTATGATCAGCAATACAAGCAGGAGCAGAACGGCCTTAAAGAAATACTTAACCAAAGTGGTAATGCCAATACTCTTGATGCCTATATCGAAAACAAGCATGATTTTGGCAGTACAGTATCTTTAAATACGGGGGTGCACACCAACTATTTTAACCTCAGTAATACCTGGTCGGTAGAATCGCGCGTGGGTATCAACTGGCGTGTAGCTCCTGGTCAGTTGCTTACCCTTGCTGGTGGTACTTACAGCAGGTTAGAGCCCCTTGCGTATTATTTTGCAAAAAGCGGTACTTCAGCCAGCTTCAGCAGCAGCAAACTGGAACCTACAAAATCTGAGCAGGTGGTTCTTGGTTATGAGAAACAGTTTGCCGGGCGCTTGAGATTCAAATCTGAAGTTTATTACCAATATCTATCTAAAGTTCCTGTATCAGTTGACCCTTCCAATAATTTCTCCCTGATCAATGTTTCAGATAACTCGGCTATCAGTGGCTCTGATTATACCGCATTAGTTAACAAAGGTAAAGGTGAAAACTATGGAATAGAGCTTTCACTGGAAAAATCAATGGGTGATGGTTATTATTTTATGTTCTCCTCTTCTTTATTCAGGGCCAGATATAAGGCATTAAGCGGGGAATGGTATAATTCTACTTTTGATACGCGTTATGTAGCGAATTTGGTGGCAGGCAGGGAATGGGCCGCAGGTAAAGCACGAAAGAACTTGTTTGGTTTAAACGGTAAGGTCATTTATGCAGGAGGAAGGAAATATTCGCCAATATTACTGGAAGAGTCGCTGCGGCTGGACGAGCAGGTGATAGACCAAACAAAGGTGAATACCTTAACAGCTGATCCTTATATTCGCGTAGATTTTTCAGCTAGTTACCGTATCAACAGAAAAAGATTGAGCCATATGATCATCCTGGATATACAGAATGTACTCAATAAAGAAAACAACACCGGCTTATATTATAATCCGAGTAAAAGGGTTGTTGAACCTAATAAATGGATTGGAATTTTGCCAACCCTTAATTACCGCATAGAATTCTAATTTTTAAAACCTGCTTATTTCAATTGATAAAATGTTGGATTTGAATAACGAACAGCTGATACCGCTATTGCTTTCGGGAGATGAGGAAACTTTCGAGAGCGTATATAAATATTTTCTCAGGCCACTGCATAGATATGCAATAACTATGTTAAAGGATGATGATGCCGCTAAAGGCATGGTGCAGAACATTTTTCTGAAATTATGGGAGCGCAGGGAGACACTCCAATTTAACGGATCACTGCAGGCTTATCTCTATGCCTCGGTTTACCACGAGTGCCTTAATTACCTGAGGCACGAAAAAGTTAAACTTAACCACCAGGACCATATCACCTATAGTATGAAAAACAATACAGAAACCAATGATAGTATGGAGCTCACTGATTTAAAGGAGAAAGTGCAGCAGGCGATGAACCTTTTGCCTGAAAAATGCCGTACTATTTTTCAGCTCAGCAGGTTTGACGAATTGAAGTACAGGGAAATAGCCGATTTTCTTGGTATCTCCATTAAAACGGTAGAGGCACAGATGGGTAAGGCATTAAAGATCCTCCGGTATAAACTTTTAGAATACCTGCCATTGGTGATCGCTTTGATCAATCAGCAGTTTTAAACGATTTAAATAAATAACAATGGACGAGTTATTAGTAAAATATATCATAGGAGAGGCCACGCCGGCAGAAATGGATTTGGTAGAGAGATGGATAACAGAGAGCGGGCACAACGAAAAGTATTTTAATCAGTTTAAACTGATTTGGGAAACTTCCAAAAGTATTGACACTAGAAGTACCCTTGATGTTGATGCATCATGGACAGAGTTTAAACATCTTCGGGGCCGGCCGGCCGTGTCTGCGGAAAACCATTCAGTTGGTTCGGGAAACGTGACCAAGACATTATATCCCGTAGCAAAGCTGATGAGAATTGCTGCTATCTGGATAGCTGTGCTGGGGTTTGTTACTTTGCTCTACACTTTTATGCGACCGAAAGAACCCCGGTTGTTTACCCTGCAGTCGTACGATACGGTAAAAAGTGATACGCTCTCTGATGGATCGGTTATCACACTTAATAAAAACTCGGTTTTAACTTATCCCGATCAGTTTACCGGTAATACCAGAGAGGTGCAGCTAGTAAATGGTGAAGCTTTTTTCAGTATTGCCCATAACCGTTCAAAGCCTTTCCTTGTACACCTGAATAATGCTGTAGTTAAAGTGGTGGGAACATCGTTTAATATCAGCAACAATAAAACAGCCGCCGAGATCATCGTAGAAACGGGTGTCGTAGAGGTGATCAGTAATAAGGTAATAGTAAGGCTTAAACCTGCAGAAAAGGCAGCGATTGATTATAAAACCGGTATTGTGACCAGGGGGGCTACCGATGATAAATTTTATAATTATTACCGTACAAAAGAGTTTGTAGCCGATCAGACTCCTCTGTGGCGGGTGGCAGAAGTGCTTAACTCAGTATACAAAGTGAATATTCAAATTCCCGACAATACACTGGCCGGGAGGAAGTTAAGTACTACTTTGAGGCTTGGTGCATTAGATCCGATATTGAAAATTATAGCAGATACCTTTAATGTTCAGATTGTGCATGAACCTGGTAAAATCATCATTAAATAGCTTTATAGAATGAAGAAGAACAGGATATTTTATTATTGTATACTACTTTTTATCAGTTTTGCTGCTAAAAATGGAATTGCACAAACACGGCTTGATCAGAGAATCAGCATTAATGCCAGGCAAGTTAAATTAGCATCTTTGCTGGATACATTGGGCAGGAAAAACGGATTCTATTTTTCTTATAGCAACGGACAGTTTAATGGTGATAGCCTGGTTAGTGTTGCTGTACATCAGCAACCGTTAAGGGTTGTGTTAGATACACTGTTTAAAGGAGCTATAGATTATAAGGAAAGCCCCGGTTATGTGATCCTTCGGCTGGCCCCAAACAATTTAACCATGCAGGCAGAAACAGCAGGGGGCAGGGCACAAAATTATTACATCAGTGGTTATGTGCTGGATGAGCGTACCGGTCTGGGAATACCTAATGCCAGTGTTTATGAAAAACGCTTACTGGTATCTACCCTTACAGATAAAAAGGGATTTTTTAAAATCAGGATCCGGTCGGCCGCCATGGTAACTCTTACCGTCAGTAAGGAGTTGTACAGAGATGCCAGCGTAAACTTCCTCAGTGACGTGACAATTTCTTTACAACCCGAAAATGCATCCTACCAGATGGATACTTCTCCGGATCGGGTCGAAAAAAGCTGGCTAGGCCGTATATTTATCTCATCAGCAAACAGGATACAGAGTGTTAATCTTGGGGGATATTTTAGAGAGGTGCCTTTCCAGACGTCATTTACACCGGGCTTAAGCTCTCATGGCATGATGAGCAGCCAGGTAGTGAACCATTTTTCTTTAAATGCTTTAGGTGGGTATACAGCCGGATTGGACGGGGTAGAGCTGGCGGGGTTATTTAATATTAACAAGCAGGATGTACGTTACCTGCAGCTCGCCGGACTTTTTAATGTGGTGGGCGGGAATTTCTGCGGTGTACAACTGGCCGGATTGGGTAACCATGTGGCAAAAAGGAGTTCAGGTTTACAAATGGCCGGTATTTATAATCTGGCAAAGAAGAGAAATGGTTTGAGCGTTGCAGGAATAACTAATATTACCAGCGATACGGCTAAAGGACTGCAGGTTGCAGGGATACTGAATAAGGCAAAGACTATGAACGGGGTTTCGGTTGGCATTGTGAATATTGCTGATACGCTTAATGGATATGCTTTAGGCTTATTGAATCTTTCGCATAACGGTTATCACCGAATTATGGTGTACTCCAACGAAATTGCTGCCGCAAACGTTGGGTTGAAAACCGGGAACCACAAACTGTACGCCGTATTGTCGGCCGGCATACAACCTTCGGATCAGCTGACCTATTTTGCAATTGGCCTGGGTATAGGACATGATTTTGTTTTTAATGACCGTTATACCCTTTCCGCAGAATTTTCCAACCATTCACTGCTTTCTGGTAAATTAAAACATGGTCATAACATCAACCGGATCAATGCGTTGTTTGACTACAGGATAACTCCGAAATTCAGTCTGTTCGGCGGTCCATCCTTCAACTTTTATTATACGGCGGATGGTGCAGAGGATGAGGAGGGACAGGTTACCAGGCATAAGTTTGGTTTGATGGATATTGGAAGAAATAAAGGTTGGATCGGATGGACAGTGGGTTTATCTTTCCTGTAAATTCGCCTTGAGATTTGGTTGAGTTAGCCTTGGTAAGAATGTTTCTGTCAGCTTTCTTGTTATCTTTATTAAATTTTTTTCACTGACTAGTTGTGTCCTGACCAGTATTAACCTGCTTTATTGTTAAATGATTTTATACTATGATTGATTTATCTTACGCTGCACATCAGATCCATTGTGTCACGAATTTTCAGGATCTCGTTTCTACACCATTTAGTGGAGAAATGAATGCGATTTGCTGGAATCGAAACCTCATTGGTGATTTTTCTGAAATCGTTAACAAGATAGAGTTAAACGGAAATATAACAGTAATTGAACAGGAGGAGTTTCGCGGACTTCATCTGAGTGAAAACGGACAGCTTGCCCGCGAAATTCTATTAAATGATTTAGATGTATTGGAAGCTTATGGCGCGTCACCAATCCTTAATGTAATCAACTATTATGACCGGGATGATAGCTACCCGTTTTTTCCAACCGATGTTTATTCTTTCCATGTAGATCGTTCTCCTATACCTGTAGATACCTTTTTATGCACTTACTATGGAGAGCCGAGTGAAATACTGCTAAATTCACAAGGCACAAAGAAAATACTTATTCCAGAGATACGTGCTGAACTCGAAAAACTACATGATGGAGCGGGTGAGGATTTTGAGTCATTCTTAACTGAAAATTTCTTTGACCTGCACTACCAGGCTCATGCTGATGCACGTCCGATAAACTTAGGCCGTAGTCATCTGTGGAGATTGGCGATTGATCATCCTGAAAGTCAGATTCTACCTTGCATTCACCGTGCACCAAAGGAAAAAGCGGAAGAGCGCAGGTTGTTGCTGATATGCTGAAACATCCTGCCCCTTTGAAAGAATAGGACCCTGGGTATTGATTCACATTTATTGCAATTGTATCACTTTGTTGCGTCAGGTTTCCACTTCTTGTAAACAAATCGTAAGGCATCATAGTATGCGGGAATGGGTTCTGTCATGTGGTTTTCATAGGGATAATAGGTATACTTGTGTTCAAAAGTTTTCGAACTATGCTTTTCAACTAGTTGATTAAGTTTCAAGATATCATTTCGGAAAGTGCCGCCTTCGTTCCCTACGCTGTAAAGAAACTTTTTATCCCTCATTAATAGATTGGGTAGTTTTTGTTCTGCCAGCCGTAAAACATATTTATTGCCGAACCATAGTGAAGGGCTTATCGCGATGTATGTATCAAATAGATCAGGACGTTTAAGCATACAGTTAATTACAGTAAGACCGCCAAAAGAATGTCCTGCAAATATTTTCACAGGACTGGTTATGTAATTAGCATCCATATAGGGTATTAGTTCCTTTTGAATAAAGTTTAGGAACTGCTCGTTGCCGCCAGATGTTTTATAGTTAGAATCAACTTTGCCGTCGAAATTGATTAAGCTATTAGTAGGAGTAAGGTCTTTTACACGGTCCACGCTAATAATGCCTACAACTATCATTGGGGGAATAACCTGCCAGTGCCTTAAATACTCTATATACGCAGAAAGGATGTGAAAATGATTCTCCCCATCTAAGAGATACAACACGGGCAATGCCTTATTTTTTTCGGCAGAATCGAGTTGTGGCACATGAATGTATATTCGGCGATCTTGGCTGAGCAGACGGGAATGTATTATATGCACATCATTGGAAGTATGATTATATAACTCCGGTATCTAGGCTGTTGCCGTCGCAGTGAAAAACATAAAGAATACTATCAAATGCTTCATATTATTAAGGTGAAATCGGAGTGAGAAAATTGATAAAACAAGGGCAGTGAGTATGTTTGTCTATTTTTAAATTATTGTGCTTTAATTTTTTAACATAGTTAATGTCCTAGTGCTCACCTATAAAATTATCAAAATTTTCAGGTAAGTTGACTATTCTTGAAAAAGAAATAACACCAGAATTTGGACAACAAATGTTCAAAGACCGTTTCTTAAATTGTACACTAAATCACGTCTTATTAGGGTAAATTATATACATTAAGGATAAGGTGTTTGGTTTTTTATAAGTTATATGAGCCGATTAATACTTGTAATCGGCTCATATTATAGTTAAATTTGAGCCGATTACAAGTATTAATCGGCTCATTATGTATAACTGGCAATTAAAAGACTGGCCTAATTTCACCTATTCGGTAGAAGAGCTAGAAGAAGTTTCTATGGCTTTTGCACAGGAGTTTGGTGCGATAAATGGGTTGTTAACAGGGTTAAATGAAGATTTAAAACTAGAAACATTGTTAGAAATGCTAATTGAAGAGGCTATTAAAACCTCTAAAATTGAAGGCGAATATATGAGCAGGGACGATGTAATGTCGTCAATTAAGCAAAACTTTGGGATTCAACAAGATTATGTGGTTAATGATAAAGGAGCAGTGGGGGTAGCTAAACTGATGGTAGAAGTAAACCAGAATACAAGTACTCCTTTAACACTTGATTTGATATGCCATTGGCATCAGGTTTTGATGGGGCATAATCAGAAGCTCAATGCTGGTAAATGGCGTCAGAGTGAAGAGCCAATGCAAGTTGTTTCTGGAGCATATGGAGGAGAAGTGGTCCACTATGAAGCACCGCCCTCCGCTGATGTCCCCGCTGAAATGGTAAAATTTATAACATGGTATCATAGTCCTGGCTTATCAGTTAAAGGTTTGATTTCTAATGGACTATTAAAATCAGCCATTACACATTTATATTTTGAATCTATACATCCTTTTGAAGATGGAAACGGAAGGATTGGAAGAGCTTTGGCAGAATTTTCATTGAGTCAAAGCTTAGATTCTCCAGTTTTACTTTCCCTGTCAAAAACGATTGAAAGAAACAGGAAGCTTTATTATGAGCAATTGAAAGCTGCTCAAAGAAGTTTAGACATTACAGAATGGGTAAATTATTTCTCCAAGATTATTCTGGAAGCTCAGCGGGATTCTAAAGAGCTAGTTCAATTCACCTTACTGAAGGTAAAGTTTTTTGACCGGTTTAAGGGCCAGCTTAATGAGCGTCAGTTAAAGGCTGTTAATAGAATATTGGAAAATGGAACGGATGGTTTCGCTGGTGGGATGACGGCGAAGAAATACATGGCTATAACTAAAACCTCCAAGGCCACGGCGACAAGGGATCTACAACACCTTAATGAATTAGGTGCTTTCGCTGTAGAAGGTGCTGGAAGAGCTGTGAGGTATCAGTTGGTTTTGTAAATCTACCTTGATTATTTGATTATTCCGCTTGGTCATTGATTACATATAGAGCTTAAAAAAACTAAACGGACTTCTAAATTTTGACATTTTGAGAGGTTTTTTTATAATTTTAGGTATAAAAAAGAGATCAATTTTAATCTCTTTTTTTATTTAAGTTGGGGTTGCAGGATGATCTTGCTAGTTTTTAATATGTTGATTATGTGTGACTTATTTGTGTATTTCAGATGCAGGTAACAAACAAGGTCTAATAATATTATTTTCTACTGTATTACCTCCCAAAAACATTTTATAATGAATATTCAATTAATTTTGATATCCTATATTTATGGAATTATCTGAAAAAAAACTATTTAAAAGTACATTTTATTTTAATCCTTGAAATAAAAAAACTGATTAAGCAGTATTTAGGTGTCTTTTCATATTCGAAGCGCAAACTAATGCACTATTTTTTATAAATTCTAGCTGTAAGGACTAAATTATAATACAAAAATTTATGAAAAAATCTGAAACTCAATCTCTCTCATTTAATGAATTTAGGATAACCTAATACCTTCATTTCCACCTTACTCGCTATCACTTGAGGAGAATCTCTTACAGTGGTTGAAGATGGCAATTTTATTATATATATCAAGTTTCTTTGAAGGGTTAATTTTTGACCTTTTCATTTACGAAATTAAGAGTTTTAATTGTCGATTTTTTTATACGGATTGATTTATGGATATTAGTGCATTTAGTAAGAATTTAATATGAACGTTCAAAAAAGAAACGATCTTACATCTTTCAAAGTTGTAGATTTTTTTTGTGGTGCCGGCGGTATGTCTTGTGGGTTTTCTCAAGCTGGTGTGCGAGTCTTAGCAGGGATTGATATAGAAAAACAATTTGAAGAAACCTATAAGGTTAATAATAAAAATGCTAAATATTTAAATAAAGATATAACTAAATATACACCCGAAGAGCTTAAAAAAACAGTCGGTATTGATCGGTTTGATGATAAATTAATATTTATTGGCTGTAGTCCTTGTCAATATTGGAGTAAAATAAATACGTTTAAACTAAAATCTTCTTTTACAAGTAATTTATTAGCAGATTTTCAGCGATTTATTAAATTCTTTATGCCTGGAAGCGTAGTCGTAGAAAATGTTCCTGGTTTGGTAAAAGCTAAAAATAATAATGTATTATTAGGCTTTTTAGATTTTCTTGCACTAAACGGATATAAAACTGAGTGGCGTATTGTTAGAACTGATCAATACGGTGTGCCTCAAAAACGAAATCGATTTGTTCTTATTGCATCTAGAATTAGGGCCAGAATTAATTTTCCAGAGCCTCAAATTGACGAATCCCTAACTGTGAGAAATTTTATAGGTATTTCAAATGGATTTCCTAAAATATCTGCCGGACATAAAGATGATAATGATTTTATGCATTGGACATCGTCCTTAAGTGATTTGAATTCTAAACGTCTGCTATTAACTGCACAAGATGGGGGGACAAGGGTTGCGTGGAAAGACAATCCAGATCTGCAAATTGACGCTTATAAAGGCGAGGATAATATTTTTAAAACTGTTTACGGTAGACTATTTTGGGATAAGCCTGCATCTACCATTACTACAAGATTTATTGCAATCTCATGTGGAAGGTTTGGACATCCAGAAGAAAATCGTGGTTTATCTTTAAGAGAAGGAGCTACATTACAAACTTTTCCTAAAAATTATAAATTTATTGGTGGTTTAGTCTCCGTGGCTAAACAGATTGGAAATGCAGTTCCTCCTGAAATGGCTAGGCGTATCGCATTAAGTATAATTAACAATTAATGGCAAAATTTAAGACTCGTGCCCGCGCGGTAGACATGCTAGGAAGGCAGCAGATTGCAGGCATTCCAACTGCAATAAGTGAACTTTTCAAAAATGCTCATGACGCATATGCGGATCGTGTCGAAGTTGATTTTTACAGATCTGATGGATTGTTTGTTCTGCGCGATGATGGAATCGGAATGACGAAAGAGGATTTCGAGCGTCGCTGGTTAACTTTGGGTACTGAAAGTAAAGTTGGTGCCGCTGCCGGTTTAAAACTACCTTTTGTGCCGCAAGATAAAACCTTAAGACCGACATTAGGTGAAAAAGGAATTGGGCGCTTGGCAATTGCAGCTATAGGCACACAATTATTAATCTTAACGCGAGCTAAGCGAGAGGATGACCTCTATGATCTTGTTATGGCATATATACATTGGGGAATCTTTGAACAACCCGGTATTGACCTCGATGATATCGAAATCCCAATTAAAACCTTTCCACAAGGTCAATTTCCCCATGCTGATGATTTAGCTGAGATGATTGACGTTTTTAGAAAAAATTTAGATTTTTTTAATAATGAAATTTCTGAAAAAGAACGGCAGAGATTTGAGAGCGATTTTAAGAAAATTTCTTTAGATCCTTTAGAAATTGATTCGTATCAACCATCTTTAAGTTTGGCAGGAGACCTTAGTGGGACACATTTTATCATTATTCCTACCAATCCCATATTAGAAGTAGATATCGATAGCGATTCCGAAGATAAAGCATCACCTTTACTGAAGTCATTACTAGGCTTTACAAATACGATGACACCTGAACATCAAATTCCATCAATACGAACTGCATTTAGGGATCATATAAATGAAGAAATATATGAGGATTTAATCGAAGGAGGAGAGTTTTTTACACCCGAAGAATTTTTATTAGCAGATCATCATATTTCTGGGGAGTTCGATGAGTTTGGACAGTTTAAAGGTACAATCAAAATTTTCGGTAAATCATATTTAGAACATAATATTGCTTGGACTGGTGCAAGAGGAAATAAAACGGAATGTGGACCATTTAAGATCAATTTTGCTGAACTACAAGCACAGCAGAAAGAAAGTAAGCTTTCTTCTGAGGAATACAGTAGATTAATAAGTAAAACAAGGAAAATTGGAGGGTTATATATTTATAAAAATGGTATAAGAATTTTACCTTATGGTGATACCGATGTAGATTGGCTTGATATCGAAAAAAGAAGGACAAAAAGTGCAGGATACTATCATTTCTCTCATCGAAATATTTTTGGTGTCGTGGAAATTGATCAGAAATTGAATTCTGAACTGAGTGAGAAGGCTGGTCGTGAAGGTTTCAGAGAGAATAAGGCTTATCGACAATTTCAGGAAATTCTATCTAAGTTCTTTGTTCAAATCGCTGCCGATTTTTTTAGAGAAGAGGGATTATATGGCGAAGAATATAGCAGAGTTAAAGATGAACTTACTAGGCTCGAGTTAGCTAGACGAGAACGGGAAAAACAAGTTTCAGTTAAAAAGAGAAAATTAGGGCTTGATCTAGAAAAATTTTTTGCTGATTTGGATTCCAATATTCCAGAAGAAGAGGCTTTACTACTAATAGATACAGTTAAAAATGAATTGAATAGTGCTTCTAGGTTAAATAACAAAAAAGAGGCTGCCTTCATTTTTTTGAATGTGGAATCGAAAGCGAAAAAGTTACTAAGAGAATTAGAAGATAAATACAAGGTTATCAAACCGAAGGGTGTTGGTTTAAATACCAAACTTACCCGGGATTTTCAAGCTCACGAAATAGCATATCAAAAATTACAAAAAGAAACCTTTTCGGTGGTCCGAGAATTGATTGAAGGTGAGGTAACGGATCTTGCAGATAAGGCCAAAGTTGAACTTGATCGACGAGTTAGGGTTGAACTGGCCTTGAATGATCTGTCGGATCAAGCCAGAAAAGTAGGTAAGTCTGAAAGTCTTGAGACAAATGTCATTGTTGAGAAAATACACAAGGAAGTCCGTAAAGTGGCAAAATCAAGTGTAGAGGAAATCGATAATACGATTAGAGAAGTGCTTACCGAATTTGAAAGAATTGATTTCTTACTAATTGACGACGATTTGCTGGTTAATACAAGAGATAAATTAGAAGGAATGATTCTGGAGGTAAAGGATCGAAATCAAGAATATTTGAGATATATAAGATCTCAACTTGAATCCTTTAAATTGGATGAAGGAGCTACTAGTCAATTAGAGCAAATGGAAGCGTTAGAACAACGGAATCTTAATTTAGAGGAACGTTCGGATATGGACTTACAACTTAGTCAGTTAGGAATGGCCATCGAAGTTATTAATCATGAATTTGAATCTAGTATAAGAGGTATTAGACACGATTTACGAAGGTTAAAAGGTTGGGCAGACGTTAATCAAAGCCTTGCTCCTGTATATAATAATTTAAGGACTAGTTTTGATCATTTGGATGGGTATCTTACCTTGTTTACACCCTTACATAGAAGACTTCAAAGAAATGAAATACAAATAAAAGGTTCTGAAATTAAGACGTATATAAATGATCTATTTAAGAAGCGCCTAGAAAGGCATCACATTGAGTTAAGATCAACGCCTTCTTTTAATAAAAAAGTAATAGTTGGTTATCCCTCATCTTTCTACCCCGTATTTGTAAATATAGTTGATAATGCTATATTTTGGATAAAAGATCAACAGTCGACACGAATCATAGAATTTGATGCAAATGATAATTCTCTCTTTATAAGCAATAATGGACCAAGCATTCCTGAAAGAAATATTGAGGCTATATTTGAACATGGGCTATCGTATAAACCAGGTGGAAGAGGTCTAGGATTGTTTATTTCGAAAGAAGTTTTAGCAAAAATCGGGTATGATCTATTCATAAGCAAAGCTCATCAGGATATGAATGTCACATTTTGTATTCATCAAAAAGATAAAACTAATTAATTATATGGCATTAGCGACTCCAAGTTTTGAGGAATCCTCAAAACAAATTGTAAGAGAATTTTTGCATAGTGTTGTTGTGGTCGATGACCGTGCAACATTGGGAATAGATAATAAGGTAGACGACGCAACAGTTTCAATATTAGAAACTCCTTCGAGGAAAACAAAGGTGGTCGCCTCTCATTTCACGGCTGAGGTTGTAGTAAAAAGGGATGTCAAAATCCAAGAGAAAATATCTGAAAGAGATATCGCTGATCTCGATGCTAAATTACTTATAGATACATTTGCCGAATTAGGTTTGGTATGTGCGGTTTTAAAGCCTATCAATGATGAAGATGGTCTAGAGGAAAAAACTAATCACGCAACTCATAAATCTGATATATTGATTCTCGATTGGCAAATTGGCGACATCGAGGAAAATGCAGGAGATATTGCTATAAGTATCATCAAAAAAATTTTAAAATCTGATTCTAAAGATCGCATAAGGCTAATTGCTATTTACACTTCAAATCCAGATTTAGGAGCCATTGTTGCAAGAGTTAAAGATGTGCTAAATACAGAATCTGAAGAGTCTGTTGTAAAAGATTATAATATTTCCAGAGGATCAATCCAGATTGTGATATATCAGAAATCAGGAGGGACTAATCAAATAGCAGCAGATCGAGTGGTAAGTGAAAATGATTTACCCGAAAGATTGATCGGTGATTTTACGGAATTAACAAAAGGACTGTTATCCAATGTTGCTCTTAGATCTCTTGGCGCTTTACGCGAAAATACTCATAGGATACTCAATAAGTTTAATAAGAAATTAGATCCTTCTTATGTTACTCATAGAGTTTTAATTAATCCTCCTTCTGAGGCTGAGATTCATCCAATACCATTAATTGCATCAGAATTGCTTGATATTTTAGAGGATTGCGGAATTAATACATTAGTTTCATCGGATTACCTAGAAAAATGGTTAGATCAACAAATTTCAATTGGTTTAAGTTTCGAACATAAGGTGGGTAATTTAACACATGAAGATGTATTACCTTTAGTTAAAGAATTATTAAATCAAGGAGTTGATAATCAGTTGTCGTATACTACTGCAAAGGAGCCATGGAATCAAAAGATAAAAAATATTTCCAATAAAAAGAAAGATAAAGTAAGTTTCTTAACAGGCTTATTAAGTATTGAAGCGATTGATCCACAAGAAAGCGATAAGGATTTTGCGTTGTTAACTACAATTAAATCAAAATATAAGTCTCCGAATCCTTTACTTACATTAGGAAGTATTGTTGTTGATGAAAGTCAAGGAGAAATTAAAAAATATTTTTTGTGTATTCAACCATTATGCGATAGTGTTAGGTTATCAGACAAAAGAAATTTTTCGTTTATACCACTTAATATACCGCCAGCTGGTAATCCTGATAAATTTGACTTTGTCGTTAAAGATAAGGGGGATTATGTTCAACTACTTACGGATTTGCGAGCATATAACACTTTGATGATAGAATTTGATCCTAGGGGAAATGGCGAGATTTTAGCTGAAGATTCGGATGACGATTGGTTCTTTTATGGTGAGGGTGATCGGAAGTTGAGATGGATTGCTGACTTAAAATTTCCACATGCACAAAGAATTATTACCCAGTATTCAGAACTGCTTGGTCGAGTTGGACTAACTGAATCTGATTGGCTAAGGAGAATGTCAGGTAAATAGTTTTGAGAATCATGTAATTTTAATACTTGTCTCCCATTTTGTTTTGCTTTTAACTAGTCTCGCTACCTATCTATTGATCATTTCAATAAATAAATTGAGCTATTTTAGATTTAATAAAGTCATCAGATTTCTAGACGTCCCTAATATATTTATAATAGAGACGATCAATTAAATGGTTTCGCCCAAATTTAAATGATAAAATGAGAATCTAATAGATAAAGAGTAATACTGTTTTCCCTCACACTTATTGATCCTTTGGATATTCTAAATGATGCCTGCAAGAATATCCAAAAATATCTAATTTTGCCACAATTTAAGTTGGGGTATAGTTTGTTTGACCTCTGCTTATTATATTGTTTCCCACACTGAAATAAGGTTTTTATTCAACAGTAAATATTGCTCATTTAACAAAGTGCTATGGATCAATTAAATAATTATGCGGATAGCAGACTCATTAATGGATGTATCTATTGTGGTGCACCTGCTGACACAAGGGATCATGTACCATCCAAATGCCTTTTAGAAGCGCCCTATCCCACAAATCTTCCAGTTGTCGGATGTTGCGACGCCTGCAATCAGAGCTTTTCGATAGATGAAGAATACTTTGTTTGCTTGATTGAAAGTGCACTCTGTGGTTCGACCGATCCCGCAAAAATATCTCGTCGTTCGGTTGCTCGGAAAATGGAACAATCAATTTCCCTTCGAAAACGTATTGAAGATTCAAGAAGGGTGGTAGATGGCCAAAGTGGTTTTTTTGTCGAGATAGAACGCGTAGAGAAAGTGATGTTGAAACTTGCGCGCGGACACGCCGCTTTTGAACTCAGCCAAATCTGCAATTCTACGCCTGATCATTTTTGGTGTGGCACCATATCATCACTATCCCAAGAGGATCAAAACACTTTTCATTCAGTCCACTTTCAAGAGATTTTAGGTGAAATAGGATCTCGAAATCAGCAACGTCTGATAGTGATGCAAATGACAATACCCTGCGGGACTGGTGAGCAACAAAATGTTGGAATGCTTATAAATGATTGGATCGACGTCCAGGATAAAAGCTATCGGTATATTGCTATAGATGATATGGGCATGCTCATTATCAGAATAGTAATTGCTGAATTCTACGCCTGCGAGGTTTCTTGGGGAGTTTAAACAGTTATTAAGACGTTTTACAGTAAACATTTGATAAAGAATTGAAGAGTCAGCCGGAAAGCCCTATAACAATTTGTATACATCATTTTTTTCCTCTTGTAAGTTGGTTTCCAAACTTTAGTGAACTTTCGAAGGCACGCTAGACACAACCTTGTTTTTGAGAAATCTTTGTTTGTGTCTTTGTGTGGGTTAAATAAAATCACGCAAAGAGAATAAGGAAACAAGTAATTTTTTGATGTAAAATGATTCTTATGAAAATAGATTAAACGCAAAATATAACAAGAATTAGCTTTGCTTCTTGGTTCATTTCCTGCAGTTGCTTTATTAGGACCAAGACAAGTTGGAAAGACTACGCTTATACGTGAACTATTGAAAAGCAGCCTGCAAGATATTGTTTATTTTGATCTTGAAAATGATGAAGATATTGAGCGTATGAAAAATCCTGCATTTTTATTTGAACAATATAAAATTGCCTGTATAGTACTGGACGAAGTTCAACGCATGTCGGATCTATTCCGACAATTGAGGCCGATCATCGATCAACAAAGAACAGTTGGACGGTTTATTCTTACGGGATCTGCCTCACCACCAGTTAAAGGTGTTTCTGAATCTTTGGCTGGGCGCATTGCTTTTGCGGAAATGTCCCCAGTTAACTTATTGGAAGCCATTAATAGTGGTGTTTCTCAAGAGCAGCACTGGTTTAGGGGAGTATTTCCTACTGCACTAACAAGTGCTAGTGATCAGTAATTTTCACTTTGGGGGGAAAACTTTATTAGAGCATATATAGAACGTGATCGTAGTCTGCTTTTTGGAGTCAATCTTTCAGAAGTGCTTATCCGTAATTTTTGGTATATGCTGGCTGGAAATACGGGGAGTATATGGACTGCGGCAAATTATGCTAGGGCATTGGGTGTTAGTAGTACGACAATAAAAGATATCTGGATTTTATGAAAGGTGTTTTTATGATCAGGCAATTGCCAGCATGGTATATCAATGTAGGAAAACGTGGGGTTAAAGCGCCTAAAGTATATATCAGAGATAGTGGATTACTGCATCAGTTTAAACCGCATAAAGAGTAGTACTGAACTTCCATTAAACCTTATTGTAGGCGCATCGTGGGAGGGGTATGTTATTGAACAAATTTATCAATTGAAGCCAAGCCACCTGGACATTTATTATTACCGAACACAGCATGGTGCTGAATGTGATGTCATATTGGTAGATGGAATCAAACCTGTAGCTGCTGTTGAAATTGAATATGCTCAGGTTCTTTCACTTTCTAAAAGCTTTTATAATGTACTAGATGATTTGCAGATAAGTAAAGCTTATATAATCACACCAGGCGAAAAGCAATATACCTTGGATGACAGGACGATGATTTGTGGCTTACAATTTTTCTTAATGAATATTTTGGATTGTAATTCGCAAAGGTGATTCAATAAAAAAAGAGATCAATTTTGATCTCTTTTTTTATTGAAGTCGGGGTGGCAGGATTCGAACCTACGACCTCCTGCTCCCAAAGCAGGCGCGATACCGGGCTACGCTACACCCCGAAAAATTGGTATCACCTTTATTATCCTCTTGCGGAGGTCTGTAATCATCTAATTACAGAGACCAAACATTCAGATTGTAATAACCTTACTGATTTGGTGTGCGACAAAGGTAAATAAACTGCTGACATTTTTATAGTTTCTTTTACTCAAAAAAATAAAAAACTCTTAACACTTTGCTTGTCAGGCAGAAAAATTTTAATTGATTCATCAAAGCGGCCTCTAAACTTTAATAATCTCGATATTTTTCCCATTTTGCGTAAAGAAAGCTGTAACAAACAGTGCTCGTCCATCAAAAGCAGCCTGCATTGATATCAGCACTATTGCCAATAACCACAAGATAAATCATTATGGAACCCAATATTTTTGCATATCACATCCCTAATTCTTCGCTCTCATGAAAAAACTATTCCCGGTACTGGTACTTTTAATCGCAATCTTTTGCACAGGCGTTAAAGGCGCAACGGTTGATACAGTGAACACGTATAGTACAGCTATGAAAAAGACCATAAAAGCTGTGGTCATTACACCCGATAGTTATCAAAAAGGCAAAGTATTCCCTGTTGTTTATCTTTTGCATGGGGCCGGTGATATCTATTCTGGCTGGATCACCAAAGCGCCGAATGTAGTAGCCCTTGCTGATACTTACCAGCAGATCATTGTTTGCCCTGATGGAAACGTAACCAGCTGGTACTTTGACAGCCCGGTTAATAAGGCCTGGAAATATGAAACGTATATCACCAAGGAATTGATTCCATGGATCGATGATCATTATAAAACGATTAAAGATAGAAAGGGCAGAGGGATTACCGGTCTAAGTATGGGCGGCCACGGTGCCTTATACCTATCCTTTAAACACCAGGATCTTTTTGGCGTGGCGGGGAGCATGAGCGGGGGAGTAGATATCCGTCCTTTTCCTAAAAACTGGAAAATTGAAGAGAAGCTGGGAAGTTATGCCGCAAACCCGGAAAACTGGGAAAAAAATACAGTAATCAACCTGGTGCACCTGTTAACACCGAATTCCTTGGCACTTATTATCGACTGCGGTTCAGATGATTTCTTTTATAAAGTGAACCTTAACCTGCATGAAAAACTATTGGAAAGAAACATCGCCCATGATTTTATTATCAGACCGGGCGGGCACACCTGGCCATACTGGCAAAACGCTGTGAATTACCAAATGCTTTATATGAGTCTGTACTTTAAAGCCCAATAAACCGGGTTTTAAACGCGCCGATTAAAAATTATTAATCCTTTCATATCGATAAAAACCCTTCCATTATGGAAGGGTTTTTTCGTTTATAACTATCGGGTGTAGTGTGTAATTGGCTGTTTTTTAGTCTTTTAAAGTGTTCTGTGCACTGTTGGTATAGTCATTGGCAATGCCTGTGAAATTACTGATATGATGATACTACTTTTTATCGCCTTGCTGATCCTGGTATGGATCGTTTACAAATCAATCGACTGGTTCGAAAAAATCTAAAAAACATGATCGCATTATTTATTGTCGCAATCGCAGTATTCATTTACATGATTTACGTGCTGATTAAACCC
>Ga0247815_10001109_pt1 | contig 20816 bp, 22 predicted proteins | sample UWRJL194509B1_FD_181014 | JGI IMG/M metagenome (GOLD analysis project Ga0247815, IMG submission 181014) | Plant litter microbial communities from Arlington Agricultural Research Station in Wisconsin, United States - UWRJ-L194-509B-1 | ecosystem: Environmental > Terrestrial > Plant litter >...
TGCAGATCGAGAGGAGGCAGCGGACGCCGGTGTCGGGCAAAAGCACTAGCAAACGCAAGAGTGTCCCGATGCAGCCGTCGCCTGCGCCAGCGTCGATCCCGATTCCGACGCCTCTGCCGAGGCCGATGACACCTGCTGCTGTGGCCGCGTCGGCGCTTGCGGATCCGAAGGTGGCGGCGGACGAGGTGGCAGATGCGGATGTCAAGCAGGCCGTCGAGCGCGCAATGGCGTTGACTTCGGCGTCGCGCTCGAGCGCAATCTTGGCGGGTCGCGATGTTTGGGAGCAACCCAGTTTCGTCGTCGTCGAGACGGGCGAGGACGGCGATCGGATTCCACAAGCCACCAACGGCAAGCCGCTCCGGTCCAAGTCCAAGTCACCGCTCTCTCGCCTTCATCTTCGTCGGCATCCCGCTGCTACATCGACTGAGCTGCTCAGCAATGAGAAGGCAGCCAAGAAACCACCGGGATCACCCAAGATGCACAAGCGCGGTGTGACAATCAGCCGTGTTGGCCGATTCATGCGCGAGCTGGGCGACGCGATCCGCGGAAGGGCCAGGGTACCAGCGGACGTTCTACGTGTTCAACGCGAGGCAAGGATCGCTGAAGGCTACGAGAACGGCGAAGGACCGTACAGGACGCGTACGGGCTCGCAATCCGCACCTGGACTTGCTCGATCGCACTCGTACGGACACGCACCGACCCAGCACCGTCATCGCGGACATCACGAGCAGGACGCTACCGAGGCCGAACGTCTTCGCGCCGAATACCTCGCCAACGGACCGCGCCGTGGACTCAACAAACATCGGTCGCGCAGTCTTGATTTCAGCCAGGAACGCAAGGCGGTGGCGGCGAGGGAGTACGTTAGCCAGCGGACGACCGCAGCGTACCAGTCTGTCCGCGAACAGGGGACGTCGTCGAGAGGTGGATACTGGGATGCGTTTGGCGTGTACCACGATGCGTCGGGCTCGTATCCGAGGCACGGGCATGGACATGCGTACCAGGCGAACCAGTGGCGCGATCACTCGATGCCAGTTCAGGAGCGTATCCGCGCGCACCAGCTTGCCGCGCTCGACCGGGCTGGGTATGAGGGACCTGAGTACCGCGGCACACCGTACCCACAGGACGGCGAGCCGGCTTACAGCCATGGCTCGGGTTCGCAGCCTGGTTATCCGCCTGTCGGACCGCAGACACTGCGCCAGCATCGTCAACACACCTGCGGACGCACAGCCAAACCCGCTACAGCAGCTGGAACCGCGCAGTCTCGCAACTGGCTCTCGATGCATCCGAACCTGACAGGCTCATTGTACGACGGGCACGAGGGGCAATGACCCGTTCGACACAGCGACCTCGTGTCTTGATGCACTCGACGACCCACCGTTCCCGATAGCGCAGCAGCAGCGCACAAATGGAACACGCCGCCGCTTTCGGTCACCCTCACAAGCACAAAAGCTCGTCTTCTCATCGCGACCATTGTCGACACCGCCGCTCGCAGATGTTCGTCGACGACTGCGTACAAAGACGAGGTCGAGATCCGCCGGCCGGTCATTGAGGCGTCGCTGCGGCCTCCGCGTGGAGAAGGTCTCAACGGGCCACGGACGACGGAGATGGTTGGATGGTACGACGACTCGCAGCGCGGCACGCCGAGCCGCATTCGCACGCGCCACGGCATCTTGCCAACTGCAATACTGAAGACATATATGAGGCCGATAGGTTCATCCACTACAATATTGCTCGTCGTGGCGGCCGGCGCGGGGTCGATTTTCGCGACTGGAGTAAAGTGCCGATCCGCGTGCGCGAGCGCGTTGGTCAACAATTAGGATAGCACCTCATTTAGCCCTCTTTCACAGCTTGCTAGGCTTGCTCTCCCTGCTGATTACCTGCTACTCAGAACACTGCTGTCGATGAAATGAGTTGTCGCTTCATTGCAGAATCAGTAACAGCTCTTTGATGCTACTTCGCGCGTTTCTGGAGCCTCCTCCGCCCTCGCCCACAGCTTCGCGAGCATCTCCGCCTGCTCCTTTTCCTGCTTCTCCGCCAGCGCCATCGCCTGGGCTATCGCCTCTGCCTCTGCCTCTGCCAGCGCTTGCGTTTGCGCCAGTGCCTTAACCTGCACCAGCTCCGGCTTCTTTTCTCGCTCATCCGCCCCTACCTCTACCATCGCCTCCTCCAGCGCTCGTGCGCACGCCGCGTGTGCCTGCGCCAGTGTCTTCGCCTGCACTAGTTCCAGCTCATTTGTCCTCTTCTCCGCCAGTTTCTGCGCCTTCAACTCTGCCAGTTTCTGCGTCTTCTCCTCCGGGTTCTGCGCCTTCTCTAAGCTCTGATTCTGCCTCTCATTCTGTGCCTGCGCTTCGTGAATATTTTTTGGAAATAATAGTTCCGGAGCTTCCATATAGGCGCTCTAGTGCTCCCCACTCGGCTGTCCCACTAATGAGAGCTGGCAAAGATCCCGCCGTTTCAAACTGTCCAGGTACATCAATGTAGACACCTCGACCGAGTTCAATCCAAACTTCTTTCTCGTCGATGAAGCCAGACCACTTGTGGATCCCGTTCAGCTGCCCGTAGTTGTCGTAGGCGAGGGTCGCATTGCTACCCGGGATGGACTGATCGGATGTCGCGACGTTGATAGAGAGACAGCACCAAGAATTATCATTCAAGCGGAATCTGATAATGAAATCATTGTCTCTTTTCGTAATGGAGCCATGGGCCGTAGGCATCTGCGAGAGTACCAGTCAATTTTTGGGCCAACCCAACCTGTCGCGTGAGTATGACCACCAGACCTTCGGTTGGAAGGTGATAGGGACGGGACTGTTGCAGCATTCATTATCGTTCACTGTCCTCGTTTTCATGGTGCTTGACCACAGCCTCTGGCCCTACATCGAAACACGTGCAGTCCAGTCTGCGGTCATTCAATTGCAGCGTTCCCCGAACACCGCCCAATTTGCGCATTTAAAGCAGACTGCAATGTCGAAAACTTGCAGGCCGACCAACCAAAGGCTGTTTAGATCGATCGGAAGTACTTCATAGGAAGGGCCGAGGCTCGGTGGGCTTGACCAGTTCTTGCGAGAGGCACTTCAAAGCTGGTCGTTCTGACACGTGGCCCCAACAAAGTGCCCAGCAAGGGCACGGCTGATATAGGGCAAGGCGGTGCGACGATCGGATACGATAATACGAGTTTACCTCGCGGCGACCGCCAGGTGCAATCACCTGCATCACGTAGACATCAACTATCTTTCAAAATTACTGTCTATGCTTTATGCAGACTGCTTCAGCCAATACATGATTGCTGACTTGAAACCTGTCTTGTGTCAAGCCCTTGGAAAGCTCTGTGGGCCAACAATGCCGGCAAACAGGCGTTTTGAAAACTCTCCTACCTAGTTGAATATCTGAAAGAGAGGTCCTTGTTGAAATCTCGGGACGGCGAATTTTGAAGGATTCTCTAGTCGTCGTCCAGCGCTTCAGCCGCATAATGTACGTACTTATCGTGGGCTTTGCCTTGTCCTCCTATCTTCATGTTTATGCACAGAAATGCCTCACTTTCCCCGAGCTCGCACGCACCTCGTGTATAAACCGAGGCGTGCAATAATTCTACAGCCATAGGTCGGATTTGCAGCCTGGGTCACTGCCGCTGGCGTATATACGTTGACAACTCGAACGCGTGTACAAGGCCGACAAGGTCTACTCAGGACCGTCCACCGCTCTACGTGTTGCCTAAGCTGCTCCATTTGGGCTCTTAAAATGGCACTCGAGTCCAGCCACGCACATTCCGTCGTGGCAAGCAGGAGAGTTATTGTTTGCTCTCTGCCGTGGCTGTCGCCACAATGTTCTTGAATCGGAGACGAACCCTATGTAATACCGTCTCTGTGTTGGACACCGGTTCACCGCTACAGCCCTGCTCCTAGTATACCTGCTCATTGCTCACTCTCGCCGTCGTTCATCTCGGTGCCTGGTATCACTCTGCGCTCGCATCTATTGCTACCCGCCCGCCGACACATGTCTGTTTCGCACCCTTTCTAATTCGCCCATTGCACGTGTCGCAGTCATGTCACGTCTACTCGTGTACTTTCTGCTCCGCTTTACGGAGACGGCTTTTAGTGATGTCCTCATCTTTCACCTTCTCACACTCAACGGCGAACAAGCACCTGGGCGACATCACCAGTTTTCGTCCGTTCTTTTTTCCTGTCATTCATTACAAGATTGACTCGGTGGCCGTTTCTGATTGAGAAGTTTATTCGCCTCCTACTCCATTGTGAATGATGCTGACTTGAACTTGCTGTCTCAGGCGTACCATCTGACTGTGCAGCCAGGTGTGTGAGGTGCTTTATAACATATTGGTACAGTCTAGGTGGGTAAACAGTTCTCGAGCGGACGGGATCGTCACTCCGATGCAGAGCCTACTGGATTACGCAGCACCAGCTCTTGGGCTTCGGATCGGGCATGCTCACAGAAACCTCTTCCTGCATGTGACCACGCCCTGGCTTTCGCTTGTGTGCTTCATCAACATGCGCGGAGACCACACTTCTGTAGCCGGGCTCGGTGACAAGCGAACGTTCCCACTGCGCCGTCCCACCAATGTGAACTGGAATAGTTCCCGCCGTTTCAAACGGACCAAGTCCGGCAATGGAAACACCTCCGCCCAAGTCCATCTGGAGATCGTTCTTGCTGATCGTACCAGTCCAATTGCAGATCTCGACCAGCTTCTCGGCGTTGTCGTATGTGAGAATCGCATTGCTACAATCGATGGACTGGGCCTGCGTTTCTAATATGATGCCAAGAAGGTAACTGTCACCATCAACCTCGAAAGTACCGAAGAATACGTTGTTGTTCATTGGACGAATGACACCGGAAACGTTGGGCATCTATGAGAGTGACGGGCACCTTAGTAGCCAGCATATCTAGTCCCGTGTTTAGGATTAAACAAACCTGGGACAAGTTTGAAGGTGATAGGAGCGGGGAGATCGGAGCATTCACTGGGGTTCTTTGAACTCGTTTTATAAGGCTGTTCCGCGGCCGCCGAGCAATGCAGCAAACATGTCTGAAGCGACAGATCTTTGCAAACACTTAGCCCTGCATCAATAGATGCATAAGCCACCCTAAGGCTGTTGAGAGACTGCGCAGTAATCGAGAGTGGCTAGAAAGACAGGGTCCACGCTTTTGCGGCCGCACGGAAGAGAAACGGCCGGATTTCGGGTCTTTCCCTCATGCTTTTCTGACACGCCACGTAGCCCTGCTGGTGGCTGGCAACCGGAACATTGCCTCATATGGATTTTCTCGATAAACTGTACCTGAAGTCACTGCACTTATCGCCGTCACGACTCGCGTAGGTACATCATCGGATCGCAGTACGCCGCCTATGACAACAAGTACGACATCCGCCTGTCCGTCATTGACGCGTCGCTGTGGCCTCCGCGTTGAGAAGGGCTCTATGGGTCGCGCACGACAGAGATAGTTGGATTGTACGATGACTCTCAGTGCGGCACACCGAGCCGCATTCGCACCCGTACAAGGCATCTTGCCGACGACGATGTTGAAGGCACGTACGAGGCTGATCAGTCGACTCACAACACTCCTGCCCGCCGTGGTGGACAGCGCGAGTTCGACGTGCGCAGCTGGAGTCGGGTCCCGGCACATGTGCGCGAACGGAGCGCGTTGGCCAACACAGTGAGTGGTAGGCAGTAGGCGTGCCGCGTTTGACTCTCTTGCACACTTCTTGTTACGATTCCATCTTGGATTTAAAACGAACTTCTCTGACTTGAACACCATCCCATCCCATCCCCACCCCTACCTTGGACATCGACCTTGCTCCCGCTCTCCTCTACCCGCTCAGTTCCGCACCTTCGTCCTCATCCTCAAGCCGATGTTCATGTCATACCTATCTCGTCCCAGGCATCGCACTTCCCTCTCATCCGCAGGCATGATATCTCGTTCCGGCAATAACTTGGCTTTACCCGGCCGCTCTTGCGTCCCCCCTCCTCATCTTCTCGTATCCTCTCTGTTCTCTTTAGGTACATAGCATCTCTCCGTCCCAGGATTGTCCCATAGCCACAATCCCGCCCCGCTCTCCCAGCTCGTTGCTCCGTACTTCTTCGCTCTCGCCGTCGACCTGCTCGACGCCATCCTGGTGCCTGGTCCCAATCTACGCTTGTCCTGCCGCTCGCCGTCTTTGCCCAGCTATCTTATCATTGCATATGGCGCATCGTGTCCGCTCTCGCGTTGTCCGCTTCTATCTGTGTCGACACCCTTGGGCACTCTCCTCTCTTTCATCTTGTCCACTTTGCTAGGTCCTCGGTGCTTTTGTCCTTCTCTTATTACCTTCCCTTCGATCCTCCTTGCTACGCTCCGCGTCGGGACGCTTCGGCAAGCGCACTCGAGCTGGCCTCTGCCCATACAGTGCTTCTTCATCGCCGCATCGCGCATGTATCCGCGCCTTGTGCGTAGTTCGCAGTCTCTCCTAGCAAATCTCCGCACATTCTTTGGTGTTCCGATGTAGAACGCTGATGCCAGAGCACAGATGATAGTCAGCTGTTCTTGTCTTCCTCTCTGCACCTTTTGCTTGCCCAACCCTCGCGCGGTTTGACTGACACGGGTCTGCGCGCATCTACGGCTCGCCATAGAGTTTGTCAGCTCGTTCTCGTCTTGTACTCTTTCCCTTCCCGTCTCGCTCCCGCGTAATGCTCATTCCGTTCTCATCTCCCTTCGTCTGGTCTTGCTTCTCATCTTGCTCTGCTGTTTTGCGTCTCTTCTCGTTTCTCGTCTGACACTTCGTTCCCTGCCTCGCTTCTCATCTCGCCTCTTGTTGTGACAAAGTTCGCGCAACGTCAAGCGGTCCGACGATGAAGACACCCCCGCCAAGGTCCATCTGAATATTGTTTTTGCCAATCTCGCCTGACCAATGGCAAGTGTCCGATCCGATCATCGTCGTCGTTGTAGGTAGGAATCACGTTGCTCTATTACAAGGACCGGTTTGACGTCTCGATAATGAAGACGTAGTTATCATCCAACATCGAAGGCGCCCATGAGCTTGTTGTCACCTGACTTGATGTGACCGTGAGCGGCGAGACCTCAGCAAAGCGCCAGACTATTTCCGGGACAGTACATTCTGGCGCACGGACAATATAGCGACTTCAAACAGGTTCGATGGAAATGGGAGTGAGGTGGCTGGAGTAGCCTTGGTTATTTTTCGTTCACCAGTCCTGCATCGGTATCCGGTTGGCGGTGGTTCAATTGCATTTGCCTTTGAACTTGACCTTTCTTGGCCACCTTCACTGGTAGTCTATGCATAAGAAGAAAGCTATATAAATCATTCCGGCTCATTTATGGTCAACCTCTGGGATTGCAAAGCAAGAAAAAGTGGGCCTATGTGAGCTTAATACATGCAGTATAACCATGGGAAATAGAAGATTAGGTAGCGAGAGATGTGGTCTTGTGCCAGCAGTCTGCCCACCCATCACCCCAGTGCCGGTCGTCTCTAGTGTTATTGGCTGTGAGTTTGACTAGATATGATCCGATGATTATCGAGCGTGGCGGTAGGAGGATATGACCACGGTACTGTTCTGGCAACCACAACAACAGTTCACCCAATGGTCCTACAAGCCAACCGTCGTCTTTGAGAGTTGCAGCACCGAGCCTACCAAGAACATCGTGTTCAGCTCGCGATGGCAACACCAGAGCCGCGGCAACATCCCAGACACAAATGGTTCCGTCGGCACTGCCCGATACAATTGATTGGCCGCTCGGCGTGAATGCGACTGATGATACTAAATCTCCGTGACCGGATAAAGTTGCAAGTGAGCTGCCCGTTGTTGCGTCCCAAATTCGGACAGTCTTGTCCTGCGAAGCGCTGACAATGTACTGACTGTCTTGGGAATACGCAATCGAATAAACCACGTCAATGTGCCCGAACAGGACCATGACTTGAAGCCCGTCCGATATGTTCCAGACGCGAGCAGTGTAGTCCCCTGAGCCAGACACGACTTTGGTAGAGTCCGGCGAGAATATAATGCATTCTATGGATTTGGAGCTCACCCGGAGTGGCGTGCGTGCCGACCTGTCAGTTCCCGACTGCCAGAAATGAATGTGCCCGTCATCCCCGGCGGCAGCAAGGTATCGATCATCAGGTGAGAAGGCGACCGAGAAGATCTTTTCCGCGCATTGGATCAGGCCAAATGTTGCCACACTTCCCGTCGTGACATCCCACACGCGTACTGATCTGTCATTTGATCCCGATGCAAGCCATCGAGAATCCATAGAGAACGCCACAGTATTGACCTCCTCTACATGGCCACGTAGTGGTTCTCCAACCGAATCCCCAGTATGTATGTTCCACAGCCTGATGGTGCGGTCCGCTGACGCTGACGCGATTAAGCGGCCATTTGGAGATATTCCAACCGCGCCGATCAAGGCACTGTGACCCTGCAGTGTCTGAAACTTTGATTGGCCCGTAAGGGCATTCCAAACCCCGACTGATCGATCGCCTGATCCGGAAACGATGGAGGTGCCGTCAGGAGAGACCGTCACTGAAAGCACCATGCCGTTGTGCCCCTCGAGCGGCTCAACAGATGATTCAAGTCCGCCACGTGCATCCCATATCCGAGCGGTACAATCTGCAGAGCCAGAGGCAAAAAAATTTCCATTCGGAGCAATAGAAACCGACCAGACCAAACCTGCGTGGCCGGTAAAGCGCGTACGAGATGGCTTTGAATCACCGCGTAGATCCCATGATCGAACGGTGGAGCCCTCAGAAAAAACCACCATCGTCCCATCGGACGAGACAGATAACGAAGTAACAAATGATAAGGGTGCGACAGTGTAACTGGTTGGCTGCTGCGTTGTGATATTCCGGACTTGGGTCAGACCTGTAGCAAGCGATCCTGTCATCAGCCAGTCTCCTGGGCCGTCTCCAGAGAATCCGAGGCATAGAATGTTGTCCTCGATGCCAGTGAGTGGATCCCTGGCAGCCTCACCGTTATGCGGCGTCCACAGGCGAACAGTCTTGTCCGCTGAAGCAGAAGCGAGCAGTCGTACATCGCTTGAAAAGGCGATGGCGTTGACTCGGTCCGTATGGCCGTTCATGGTGCAAATGTTGCAGCCCGTCTCTGAACTCCAAAGACGAACAGTTTTGTCCGCAGATGCAGATGCCAAGAGTGTGCCATCGGGTGAAAATACCACAGCTAGAACCGCGTTGAAATGACCACGCAGTGGAAGAAACGCTAGGCGGCCAGTCGCAACGTCCCAGACATGTACCATGCCACTATCTACTCCTGAAGCAACTCGCAGTCCGTTTGGGGCAAAGGAAACAGAATTCACGCCACCTCCGTTGCCGTGCAACGGTGACATAGTCTCCTCACCGGTTCTAGTGTCCCAGATCCGTACAGTACCGTCGTCCGATCCCGACGCCAGCATGCATCCATCAGGTGAATAAGAGACGGAGCGAACGATGTCCCCATGCCCGAGGAGTGTTGCTACAATGCGATCGCCGTGCCGATCGATGCCGGTAGTCGTAACAGAGACGACACTGGTGTAGAGTGACGCAAAATCGCGGTAAATTAGCGAATCCTTTGCCGCAAATGGAAGTGCTGAGACGTAGATATGGGGTGCGCTTCTTGTAATGGCTCCACGCGAAGATGCCACGAAGGCGTTGGCGTCGCAGAGGAACTGCGACACAACAGGCTCATTAACCTGCCGCAATGTGAGCCAATACGCAGGTGACCCGCAAATAAAATGAACTCACTGCCGAATTTGCAATGCGGAGCAGTCCTGACGCCAGGCCAATCTTACCAAGGACACTAAGTACCTCCAACCAGAAGAGAAATTTAGGTCGGAATGTCAACCCAATTTCTGTATCGAAGGCAGAGCGATTTGATGATGAATCAACGTGATGCGCCCAGTGCAGACAAGCATATATGAGAGAAGGTGCAAGCCATTTCGGTGCGTCCGTAGAGTTGGCTTTGAACGAGGTTGAACTGCGCGAGACATTAAAGCAGAGATCCATTTCCCTCAGTCTTTGAAGACAACAATATGCGAGGATGTCGTGGCCCAGTGTGGCAGGGATACGCAGATGACTATCCGCTCGGCTGAACAGGTAGTCACCGAAGGAAGCATGCAGTATGCGTAGACCAGGAACATCGTCGTCCTCAGGAATATGAATGACCGCATGTAAGCGAGAAAGTCTAGCACGTAAATGAGTCGTCGGCAGCTCCAAGAGACTTGCCAAGTCTGCAACTGAGAGCGCCATCCGGGTGGAGAGAAGTGCTCCAAACATCTGCATCATTGCTGTGAGTTCGTCGGTGATCGACTGATTGCTTTTGGCCGCTTCATCCAAAATTAGAGCATACATGCGATCGAGCGGCCCTGATGCTTGGGTGCTCAAACTGTCTCGGGAAACGTTTAGAAGTGTCTCGAATCTCACTGCTGCAGCATCAAAGCTAGAACCGAGAGTATACTGTAGAGCGGTCGCGGCGACAATGAACAAGCCGTCACTCAGTTGGGTGAGCATGTCCACGGCTTCATTCTGGAAATGTGCGCGCAGCTGAGGCTTGCTCGATAGCCTCGTGGAGATGTAAAGCCGGATGTCTGCTGTGACCTGCGCCTTGTTGATAGTATGCAAGCGCATGACCATGCTGAACGAGGTGTCGGACACTGGAGTGTCGCGAATGTGCGTCTCGGGCCAAGAGGTGACCAAGAATTTGACCGGGAGCTTGACAGCATATTTGGCGATGGATGCGAGTGCTTCAAGCATCTCGGATACAGTGCGATGACTCTCAGCGTTGTTGTCCGTTCCACCGGCACCCGACTGGCTACCACACTCATCCAGGGCGTCTATCACAAATACGATTGGTATACGAGAGTTCTTGAGTGCAAGCAGCGGCTTGTAAAGCAGCTGCTCGATCTGTGCGCCAATCTGTTTATGCAAGACGCCCGGGTTACGAGCAAGCTCTTCAGCCAAGGCTTTGCTGAACTTTGGAGACTGCTGTGCCAGGATCCGCGCTAGAGTTGGAACCACATATCGCACGTCGCGTTGGGTAATCAAGCCTGTTGAACGCGAGCAGAAGAAACTTCCCCCGAGGATTACTTTAGCGTCTGCAGTTGCACGCGAGCAGATAGTCCATGCAACAGCGCTCTTGCCTGTTCCTGCCATTCCAACCAACCAGAATATTTGTGGGCCTTTGAGGTCCTTGATCCAAATCTCGATGTCACGGATAACCTGGACACGCGTACCCGCCATGCATCCCTTGCCCAGTTGCGCGTCGTACACCGCTTCAGGAACATAACGTGCATGCAGGACTATAAAATATCAGATCAATGTGCCACAATTGGTTATTCAGTGAGCTGTGCACCTTCGATGATCCTAGCCTGAGTCACAGTTTTTGAAGAGAAGAATGATAAGTCAGCAAATCTCCCATGTGGCTCGAAATGAACGTGCCTCTCCCATCGATGTGCCAGCATTGAATACATTGATGATGCTCTGGTTGTTGTTGATGATGGTCCCCGACCCGCTCTGATTATTGAAGTTCGGGTTATTAACATAAATGTTCAGGGGCCGCGGTGTTGTTGATCCGAGGTCGATGGCTCGTGCAAAGCGTTCGCGGAAGCGCTGAACCCGCCGCGTTATCGAATCCATGGGCAAGACACAGTATAGCGTGATGATAGCAAGCTGAAGGTGCCGCGAAGAAAGAGCTTGACCAAGTGACTTTGTGCTCGTGTGCGGTGTAACCTGTAGTGGCGCCGATCAGTCCAGACCCCCGGCGGTGTTTGAAACTTCATTCAAGCTTGCGAAGTAGATAGGCACTGGAAACTCCAAGTGACTTGAAACCGAGACGAAATATATATAGCTTCGGTTACAACGTAACACTGTGACAGGTATGAAGCCATGTTGAGCACCGGATTTGATCTTTCAAGGTCGGCCAGTCAATTCCAAACCTAGAAAGCTCCGCCCCGCGTAGCAAAAGATGACAGCCAGATAAACTCATGATAGCAGTATGAGCTGGATCACTTAATCAGCCTGAATTGGGGCACCATTCGTCCTTCTTCTGTCACACCAAAGGACATACTAAGTTCTCTATCCAGCCCTGTACCTACTGAACAACACAGCAATTGCCCCCGCACTTTGGGGCATGATCCTCCTGTCCCTTCATTCTTCCTTCGGAATCCACGCTCTCCTTGAGCATTGGTTCCTGTTGCTGAACCCTCTTGCTGGCCGATTCTCCTGACCCTCGTTGGAGGGTTTCAACCTGTACCGGCTGTGTGCGATTCTGCACCTCTCTCTGCTCCCACGCCCCTTGAATCTTTGCCCTTTGAGAATTTATAGCATCGTGCGCGTCCGCCGCATCACTCTCTCGCACTCTCCTGTGTGGTTCCTCTGTTGAGCGCTCTTTCTGTACTGTAAGATGCTCCTCGGAGTCGTAAAATTGTGATGCGAGAATCCGCCCCCCGCCGATGCGGATGTCAGGCTTTAGCTTGGCCGCATCTGGCTGAGATGTGTTCCCCGAGGCGGGTTCGGATTCGGCTCTCGCGAGGATCTTGCTCATGTCCCACTCCGTGTGGTTCCTCTGATCGCAGGCCCAAGGGCCGCCGCTGGAAAGTATGTGGAAGCCGTCATTGTCGCGAAGTATCTTCCCGAGGTCGGTCTCTTGGATCTCGAATAACAGATCGTCACCTTCCATATGATGCTTGTCCCACATCGAGACAGGAATCGCGAAGCGATTCATTGATGAATCGCCACATAGAGTCTTGATCATGTTCTGGACCCGGCGGGGGGTTTGCAAGAGTTTGTCGCTGATGGGGTGCATGTACAGCACACAGGTGACCCAGACGCGGTCATCTCCCCTGTAGACACACCACGCCCCGTTCAGTCGGTTCTGTTCGTGTTAAAAGTAACTGAGCCCGAGCTCACATTTCTTCGAGACGACGATTGATGCGTGCTACGATGTCGGCCTGTTTCACGCCGGCACGGGTGTCGTCAATGCCTGGTGTATCAATGATCACGACGCTCCTCCCTTCGACTTTGGCCTCAACGATATTGATATCGTTCGTACACGGCCGTATACCGTCACCGATCGTCTGCGGCTCCGATGTGATCCAATTAATAAACTGCATGATTGGAAGGCGGCGGCAGAGTCAGCCTGACAAGCGGACCCTCACCCCGGGCACGCCGCAGCATACCTCAGATTTTCCAGATCCAACCGGCCCCAAGACGCTGCATGTCGGTCAACTTTTTTGTCGCAAGGAAGCATGCAGGACGTTACGCACACGACTATGGGAGCCTCAGATTCCAACAGCCTTCTCTCGCGTGCGAGTTTGCCGGGATCTTCCGGCGCATTGAACGCGTTCGATACCTCATGGACACCGCTGGTAGAGGCTTCGTCTGCCCGTTCCAGAGAATCTCCAGTGACCTCTAGCCCCGTTCCCGATTTACTGATGGAAGTTGACAAAGTTCGTTCTACCCATTGACGAGCTGGCCCGGCGCGCTCAATGGCAGCGTTCACTACTTCCTCCGCTTCTGCCTTTCCATTGGGGCCCAAGTTGGACAGTATGCTCATGCCTCCAAAGGTGGAAATCAATTTCCCAATGCCAGTCTCGCAGAGCTCATCGAAACGGGTGTTGCCCTCGTCCTCGTCCACCTTATCCCACATCGTGCTGCAAACCATGTAACGTTTTGTTCTGACATCGTTACACATGCTCTTGAGCATTCTGTGGACCTGGCCGGGGGTTTGCAGGAACTTGTCGCCGATGCTGTGCATGTACATCACACAAGTGACCGGGACGCGGCGCTCTCCACTGCAACGTAATGTGCACGGTTCAGTTAATAATGTCTGTGTTGGGAAGCGAGCAAGCTTAGACCCACATTTCTTCGAGACGACGACTGATGCGTGCGATGATGTCGGCCTGTTTCGCGCCGGCTCGGGTGTCGTCTATGCCTGGCGTATCGATGATCACCACACTCTTCCCTTCGACCTTGGCCTCGATGATGTTGATATCGCTGGTACACGGTTGCAGACCGTCGCCGACCTTTTGCTGCTCTGATGCGATGAAGTTGACGAACTGTTGTTAGGAAGGCGGCACAGTCAGTCGTAGTGAAGGGCAGCATCTACCCCGGCGTGCTGCAGCGTACCGTGGACTTTCCCGTTCCGGGCAGGCCTAAGATGCTGCAGACCTCATCAAATTTTTGTGCGAGCAACACATGCGGGACGTCATGCACACTACTATGGGCGCCCCGGATTCCAACAGCAGTCTCTCGCGTGTGAGCTTGTCGGGATATTCCACCGCATTGAACGCGCTCGGTACCTCCGGGGCACCGCTGGCAGACGCATCGCGCGCCGGGTCTAGAGAATCCGCGGTGCCTGTTTGCCACGTTCCCGATCCACGGATGGAAGTTGACAACGTTCGCGCCGTGTCAAGTGGTCCGGCAATGAAGACACCTCCGCCCAGGTCCATCCGGAAACTTTTCTTGCCAATCTTGCCCGACCACTGGCAGTGCCCGACCAGCCTGTCTGCGTTGCTGTATGTAAGAGTGACATTACTGCATTCCAACGACTGGTCTGGCGTCTCGACTTCGATAGCGAGATGGCGTGGGCTACCATCCACATCGAAGATGCCAACAAGTCGTTTGCCGTCTGACTTGATGTGGCCGTGAGCGGTGAGCCTTCGGCGGAATGCCAGACAGTCTCTGGGCCAGCGCATTCTGGCGAACGGAAAAGATAGCAACTTCAAACACGCCCGACGGTGATCGGCGCGAGGCGGTTGGAACGTCCTCATTTTATGGTGGTCTTCAAATTCACCCTTTGCGCTCAGCATCGCAGTGACCTCGTGTAAAGTGACAGGTCTTCTTTCAAACATCAGCCCTGCATTGACACGCGCAATTCAGTCTGCGGGTTGTTCAAATGCAGTGTCCCTGGACTTTGCCTGATTTACGAACCTCCAGTAGAGTGCCGCTTCTCAAGTTCGCGGGGTCTCAGCTCTCAAGAGAGCACGAAGCCCATCGTCCTGACGTGTGGCCTCAACGATATATCGGGCAAAGCGAGGGCCGCACACAGGTTAATTCTGGTGCTGCGATGTGGAGATGATGCGGGAATTCGGATGCACCAGGCCTGACCTAGAAGCGGCCATTGAGGGTGACATGAACTTCAACCCGACCGCCTGGCTCGTCAAGAAGTCGACTTCCTTTCAAGATTGGCGCCGATTGAAGGGATTCTCCGAAGGCAGATCCTCTTCCTGGCTTTTCCCCTCCTGTCTTCCTATTCAAGCCCACGATCTGCCTTGCATTACCCGCACGCGCACACAGCTCCGTTTTAACCTGGCGCGGGCCATGGGTGATAGACAATGCGCTGACAGCACCATCACGCACGTGCAATCGCGACCAGACCAGCAACAGCAACTGGGCCCGCACAGTCTTGCAGCCTACTTCCAGCGCACTTGAATCTGACGGGTTCATTGCACGACGGGTATGAGGGCAACGACCCGTTTGACAAAGCAACCTCAGGTCTTGGTGCACTCGACGACCTGCCGTTCCTGGTAGCGCAGCCATACAAGCGTCGCAGCCGGAGCGCACACATGGAACACGCCGCCGCATCTGGTCACCCTCCCAAGCACAAGCGCTCCTCTTCTCAACGCGACCGTCGTCGACACCGCCGCTCGCACACGTACGTTGACGACCGCGTTCGATGACGAGGACGAGATCCGCCCGTCGGTCATTGACGCGTCGTTGAGGCCTCCGCGTGGAGAAGGTCTCAATAGGCCGCGCACGACGGAGATGGTCGGATGGTACGACGGCTCGCAGCGCGGCACACCGAGCCGCATTCGCACGTGTGCACGACATCTTGTTGACAGCGATGCCGAAGGCATGTACAAGGATCGTCTTTCCGTTTCTCAAGCAACTGTACCTATATGCAACCGTTGCATTTATTAGTAAATGATGCGATATCTGGACCAGGCCATCGAGTGTTTCTCTCGAATCGTGCGCTGAGAAGAGAACGGAGTATGACATACATCATCTCACCACAGGCTGCCAGTAACAAAGGCCTCTTAGGTGGAACCTGCCCAGCCAGAGGTTGTGCCTAAGAGGCCTGAATGACGGCCATTTATCTAGACAGACGGGATCCATAGCACGCAGATACTGTCTACGGTCGTCCGCACACACTGCCAGTGGGCAGAGAGTATCTTCGATGTGTTGAGCAACTGCCACACCGTGCTACAGGCACTATCTACTATCATCCGGGACTGTCACCAGGGCGGACAGAAAGTATCTTGCCACACCGCAGATACTGCCTGTGGCCGCTGAAACACACCGCCATATCGGACAGAAAGTGTCTGCAGTGCGTTGAGAAAGTATCTCGCCGCACTGCGGACACTATCTGCAGCCTTTCGTGGTATCACTAGATGGTATCTGCAGCATACGAAAGATCGACTTGGTGCGCTGCCGACACTCTCTGTAACACCGCAAGAGGATGCAGATAATCTCTGCAGGCCGCTGACAGTGCATGTCAATGCGCTACAAAGACTATCTGTGGTTGTTTGAGAGTGTACGCAGATAGTCTCTGAGTGGCATTTCGTGCACGTGACAGAATTAAACTTTGGATCCCAGATTGCCTCCGCTACTCCGCTCTACTCACACACAATCCACCCGAATCAGATCAACTTTAACTTTTACTGGTAAAATGTCACTTTGTATTCTGATTCAATGAGCTTTGCTATGTGAACTGACTCAAATTCTGGATGTGTGTAACCAGAATCATGTTGGCCTTGTCAAGACAACCTCAGGCTCCTTTTGCCTGTATGTCCTTTCATTTGCCTGTATGTCTTATCTATTGAGCTGGGGAACTTGCGCCGATAGAATCTAGGTGGATCTCAGAACATATGCACATTGCATATACAGACGACAGATGTGTGGTAACACAGGAACTTGAAATGCACGAGCTGAATCCAGCTCCTTGATCAACCAAATACCACGAAACTTTATACTAGCCCTGGGGACGACCATAAAAAGATATTTTCAAGTTTGAGGGTCTTCTGCGTACGTGTAACCATCTCCAGGAAACATCAAAAAATCTTCGGGACAAAGATGAAGCCACATGATGATCCATTATGTCTCTGCTCCTGGTGCTTTCGCAGAATGCCTACCAAGATGTGAGAAACATTTGAGAAAAATCGCAGGAGTAGGGAACTGTTACAGGCGCTTCAATATGCGATTAAAGGGTGTAAAATTCGGTCAGGCAGGCCAAATATTGTTGCTCTATATTTTCGCAATGCAAAAGAACATTGAGCTCGGACTTACACAGATACAATGACCTATCAGCAGAATTTTATAGAAGAAGCTCTGTAATCATCTAGACGAGCTGCAGCAAAGATACCAGCAGAACTAAAATGTGGCAAAATGTCAGGGACACTTTCGTTGCAGCCCCCAGAGAGTATCTACGTAGCATGAGGTTCGCTTCACAGATACTGCCTGCGGTACGCACAGATACTCTCTGCACTCATATGCACGCTAAGATACTATCTGCAACATGCCCCCGGTGCCGGTCGACAGCTCGCAGATACTATCTGCATATTTCACAGTTTGACCGCAGGTTTCCTGATACTATCTGCGATTTTCCTACTACGATAACGATGTGATTTCTAGATAAATATACGTCTCTAGGGCCTTAGAGGCCCAACCTCTGGGTGGACAGGTTTCACCTAAGAGGCCCAAGTGATCATCTCCAGAAGGCAGCCTGACCTGATCATCTGGCAGGTCATCGAGAAGGCGATGCAGCCCAACATAGGCTGCCAATGCCGCCCGAGGACGTCCTCGCCGATCAATACGAGCAGTTTGAGGGCAGCCCAAGCAGCAGCGACCCTTCCCGATCACTCTAAGCTGGAAGAAGCCACGGTCATTAGTGAGAGAGTTTGGCTTGTTGCTGCAATCGGACGGGCCGATGTCAGCGCACTGGAATATGCCCTGTCTGACGAGCTTCGCTGGAACATACCCGGCTTGGTGCGGGCTGCGCAAGTTCGCATTATTTATACGCTTTGACATGCTCCGCGCATCTTTTGGGCGTGACCTCGAGCGTACCGAGCATCAGCGATTTCCGCCGAAGGTGATATTCCAAGTCATGATCCATGTCAGTCAACTTGCCAGAGATCAGATAGGACCGCGAGTCAAGGCTCATCAGGCACCATATCTGAGCCATAACTTTCTCGAGCGACGCGCGAGTGAGGCGGAGTCTAGTTTTGGTGATGCGAGGAAGCTGACCAAAGTACTGGTGAGTGGCGACCGATCCCGATCACTCCGGCCATAACATGGAATATTCTGCGTGAGCCAAACGAATCCCTTCAGCTCATCAAAATCAGCCTGAGTTTGCTGCGCGAGAGAAACCCTCAACGAGAACGAGTGTTCAGAATCAACCCGGTGACCCACCGCCCAAGCCGTCACTATTGATGCTGCGGAAGGCAAGCATTCCCTGTGAGTGGTCCAAATCAGAGCCGACAATCACCAAGTCCTTTTTAGAGCGGACGCAAGTTACGTACGAGTGAATCAAACAACACGAGGTCCGTCCCCGCCCGAGGAGAAGCCGCTAACTGAACTCCGCTTGATACCACCTTCCTCCTCTTGATCAGCTCTTCGTCGCCCCAAATCACACTCTCACCGCTAAAAACCACAATGTCTACTTCCTACACGGGAAACTCGTCCTCTGATCGCCTCCAAACCATCCCTCTAGAGCTCGTACTCCGTATCATCAATATCCTTGCACTCGACATCCGCGACTATGCACCTGCATACGCTCGATCTCTGTTCTTGATCTCACGCGCGGTCCGTCAAAGCCTGTTGCCTCTACTCTACGAAGTGGTTTCCACGATGGCTACAGAGCCGCACCTGATCATAGGTTGGGATGGCCGGCCGCACACGCATCCCGCGCTCTCATTTCTCTCGTGGCTGCTGTGTAACCCATCCGCCGAGCCCCGTCGTCACGTCAAGAGCCTTATTTTCTGCCACTCATATAACTTCTACCCGCACGAGCTTGGCTTGGCCGGCAATACGGAGCCGCCCGAGGAACTGTCGTGTCAATGGTTGCTGGACAATGTGATTGCGACGCATCAATGGGACGCTCGGCAGCTCAAGCTCGCTGGAATTCACGCACGTGCGGCTCACTCACTCAATGGCATTATGGTCGATGGTCTTGGCACCTCGATCGGGCGTGGCGTAGTCGTGTTTGCCGTGCAACTATGGGACAACGCCCCTCAGGGACGACACTACATTCGACTCTTCACTGAGCCTGCATGGGATCCACTTAGTCCCGTGCCAAGGAGTTCCTTCCGGGAAATATCGGATATCCGGTCAAACGCCTTCCTGTATCGGGAATTGGATCCTCAACGTCAGTACGACATCCGCGAGGTGCCCAAAGACAGCCGTGGCGTCTTCATCTTCATTGACCTTGGCTCTGGTGACGGGTTCGGCGAATTTTCTGGAGTTTTCCTCGACGAGATTGCCCTGATCTTCGAGAAGGACACTAATGCAGTGTTTCACGTGGTCTTGGTCTACCCTAAAAGCGAGAAGGATATCGTCGTTGATGGAGTTGCGGAGAAGCTTCGAGCACACTGCGGCGCACAGGTCCACAGCCGACTTTGGATTGCACGTTCATCAACAGATCGCAGGCTGATGACCCAGGATCACCACCTTTGGGTTGCGCGGGCGATTCAACAAGGGATTGACCCATGGGAGACGGGCAGACGAGTCTCTGAGTACATTCTCGAGGACAGACGCGAGGAATAAGATCGAGGACTAAAGACCAACCGCACTAGCTTCGAGATCAACTATGCACGAGACATATATTTTCCGTCATGTATATATCCAACCAGAAATCAACATCAGGAACATGAATGACTGCGTGTAAGCGAGATAGCCTGGCGCGCAGGTGAGTCTTTGGCATCTCTAAAATTTCTGCTAAGGCTGCCATAGTGAGTACCATCCAGAGAAGAGCTCCGAGGATCTGCAACATCGCTTGAAGCTCATTGGCCTTCGATCCAGCGACATTGACCGCATCTATCAAAATGAGAGCATACATACGATCGAGTGGTGCTGCCGCTCCAATGCTCAGACTGTCCCGAGAATCGTTGGGTAGAGTCTCGAATCTGACTGCGGCAACATCAATGCTGGAGCCGAGGATATACTTCAGGGCGGTCGCTGCAACGATGAAAAGGCCGTCTCTCAGCCGAACAAGCATGTCCACATTCTCGCTTGTGAACTGTTCATTCAACAGGGGCTTGCTTGACAGCTTGGTGGAAACATACAGCCGGATATCTTCCGTGACCTGCGCCTTGTTGACAGTATGTAGGCGCATAATTGTACTGAACGAGGTGTCGGAGACTGGGGTATCGCGAATATGTGTTTCTGGCCGGGAAGTGACCAGGAATTTGATGGGAAGCTTAACCGGATAGCGGGCGAGAGCGATGAGCGCCTCCAGCATTTCGAACACGATGCGGCGACTCTCGGCGTCGTCGTTTGCCCCGTTGGCACTCGACTGACTACCGAAATAATCGAGTGCGTCAATGACAAATAGGATCGGAACGCGCGAATCTCTCAGTTTAAGTAGTGGCTTGTAAAGGAGCTGATCGACCTGCGCCTTGACCTACTTGTGAAGGACATCCGGATTGTGAGTGAGCTCATCAGCGAGGGCCTTGCTGAACTCCGGAGACTCCCGTGCAAGAAGTAGGGCTAGAGTTGGAACCACGCAGTGTATGTCGCGCTGCGGACACAGCGCGCAAGGGTGCGTTCACATCCGGCAGGTGAACGGTGCGTTCACCTGCTCGTCCACCTGATGCTCACTGCCTAATATGGATATAGTTAC
>Ga0247815_10001111_pt1 | contig 20809 bp, 17 predicted proteins | sample UWRJL194509B1_FD_181014 | JGI IMG/M metagenome (GOLD analysis project Ga0247815, IMG submission 181014) | Plant litter microbial communities from Arlington Agricultural Research Station in Wisconsin, United States - UWRJ-L194-509B-1 | ecosystem: Environmental > Terrestrial > Plant litter >...
CGGACAAAGAAATGGTTATGCCAGGCGATAACGTGTCGATCACCGTCAAGCTGATCAACCCGATCGCGATGGAAGAAGGTCTGCGCTTCGCTATCCGCGAAGGCGGCCGTACCGTCGGCGCCGGCGTGGTTGCTAAGATCATCGCCTAAGGAAATCTGAATTTACCACCAGGGGCGTCTCTGGTGGTATAATCGATATCCTTTGTAGTTTTACGTAGGGACGTAGCTCAATTGGCAGAGCGTCGGTCTCCAAAACCGAAGGTTGGGGGTTCGATGCCCTCCGTCCCTGCCACCGTTTTCAGGTGCAGGGCACCGAAAGTAAATTAAATGTCAAATCAATCCGTGCAGACCGTCAGCACGTCGAATGACAAGATTAAGGTTGTGCTGGCAATCGCCGTCGCAATCGCAGGTGTGGTCGGGTTTTATTACCTGTCAGACAAACCAGCTCTCGTACGCGCAGGCGCACTTGTAGCTGGTTTGGCTTTTGCCGTTCTGCTCTTGTGGACTTCGTCGACTGGCCGTGAATTCCTGAATTTCGCCAAAGAAGCCGTGCGCGAAACCAAAAAAGTCGTTTGGCCGACGCGCCGCGAGGCGACCCAGATCACGGGCATCGTCTTCGCCTTCGTCCTCGTGATGGCGTTGTTCCTGTGGGGCACGGATAAGACCTTGGAATTCCTGTTGTACGATCTCATTCTGGGCATACGAAAATAATGAACGAAAACGTACAAGACGAAGCGGGCGAATTGCCGGGCGACGTTGCCCCCGAAGCCGCAACGCAAGAAACCGTTGAAGCGCCAGCGAGCGCGCCGGTTAGCGTGCCAGTAAGCAACAAGCGCTGGTACGTTGTTCATGCGTATTCCGGTATGGAGAAAAGCGTGCAGCGCGCGCTGACCGAGCGCGTCGAACGCGCCGGCATGCAGGAACAGTTCGGCCAGATCCTGGTGCCGACCGAAGAAGTGGTCGAAGTCAAGAACGGTCAAAAGTCCGTCACCGAGCGTCGTTTCTTCCCCGGCTACGTGCTGGTCGAGATGGAAATGACCGACGAAACCTGGCACTTGGTGAAGAACACCAACAAGGTCACCGGTTTCATCGGCGGCAAATCGAACAAGCCGACCCCGATTCCAGCGCGCGAGATCGACAAGATCATGCAGCAGATGCAAGAGGGTGTCGAGAAGCCACGGCCGAAAGTGCTGTACGAAGTGGGCGAGCAAGTCCGCATCAAGGATGGCCCGTTCACCGACTTCAACGGCAACGTCGAGGAAGTCAACTACGAGAAATCCAAAGTGCGCGTCTCGGTCACCATCTTCGGCCGCGCGACACCGGTGGAACTTGAGTTCGGCCAGGTCGAAAAAGTATAAGCGGTACCGTTCGCCAGAACGGGCGACGGTGTCAAAACCTGCGTGAATCTGGCAAAAGAGGAGCCCCGCCCTGCAGAACACGCATGGTGGGGCGCTACTACTCATATCCAAGATAGGAGCCAATCATGGCAAAGAAAATCATTGGTTTTATCAAGCTGCAAGTGCCAGCTGGTAAAGCAAACCCATCCCCACCGATCGGCCCAGCGCTGGGTCAGCGCGGTCTGAACATCATGGAATTCTGCAAAGCGTTCAACGCGCAGACCCAAGGTATGGAACCAGGCATGCCGATCCCGGTCGTCATCACCGCGTTCGCCGACAAATCGTTCACCTTCGTCATGAAGACGCCTCCAGCGACCTTCCTGATCAAGAAGCATTCGGGCGTTGTCAAAGGTTCGCCGAAGCCACATACCGACAAAGTCGGTAAGCTGACCCGCGCTCAAGCTGAAGAAATCGCTAAATTGAAAACCCCTGATCTGACCGCTGCCGACCTGGATGCTGCTGTACGCACCATCGCTGGTTCCGCACGTTCGATGGGCATCACGGTGGAAGGTCTGTAATCATGGCAAAACTGTCCAAACGCGCTAAAGTTATCAAATCCAAAGTTGATAGCACCAAGTCCTACGCATTCGACAACGCCGTCGCTCTGATCAAAGAACTGGCCACCGCCAAGTTCAATGAATCGATCGACGTGTCGGTACAGTTGGGCGTGGATCCTAAGAAGTCGGACCAAGTCGTTCGCGGTTCCGTCGTGCTGCCAGCCGGCACCGGCAAGACCGTTCGCGTTGCTGTGTTCGCTTCGGGCGACAAAGCCGAGCAGGCTAAAGCCGCCGGCGCCGATGTGGTTGGTATGGAAGACCTGGCCGAGCGCGTCAAAGCCGGCGACATGCCTTTCGACATCGTCATCGCGTCGCCAGACACCATGCGTATCGTTGGTACCCTGGGCCAGATCCTGGGCCCACGCGGCCTGATGCCTAACCCGAAAGTCGGCACCGTTACCGCCGACGTCGCCACCGCCGTGAAAAACGCGAAGGCCGGTCAGGTTCAGTACCGTACCGACAAAGCCGGTATCATCCACGCGACCATCGGCCGCAAGTCGTTCGACGACGCCGACCTGAAGCGCAACCTGGTTGCCCTGGTCGATGCGCTGAACAAAGCCAAGCCGGCATCGAGCAAGGGTGTTTACCTGCGCAAGGTATCGCTGTCGTCGACCATGGGCGCTGGCGTCCGTGTTGACCACGCTACCCTGGCTGCGTAAGTTTTAAAGTTTAAGCCCTCGTGCCGCAAGGCATGGGGCAGTTCTTTGGGCTGGACGTCGTTGCTTGCAACGGCGGCCAGGCAATCAAAGACCGTTGGGCTCAGCGCATCAGGCAGGCGCCGGGTTAATTGAATTTTTCACCCAACGCAGATGGTGTACCCGAACAAGTTTCGTAGTCCATTGGACTCCTAAACCTCGGACGCCGTTGTTCGAACCGATGGCTGGCAGTTTGCCCGTCATCATTTAAGGAGGTTGACCGTGGGTCTCAATCTGAATGACAAAAAGGCCGTCGTCGCCGAAGTTTCCGCAAAAGTAGCAAGTGCGCAAACGATCGTCGTGGCCGAATATCGTGGCATCCAGGTTGCTCACTTGACGCAACTTCGTGCCAAAGCGCGCGCTCAAGGCGTGTACCTGCGAGTGTTGAAAAACACCCTCGCACGTCGCTCCGTCGAAGGCACGCAGTTCGCCAGCCTGGCGGATAGCATGACCGGTCCCCTGATCTACTCGATCTCGGACGATGCCGTTGCAGCAGCTAAAGTCATCGCTGACTTCGCTAAAACCAACGACAAACTGGTCATCACCGCAGGCAACTACGCAGGCAAGCAGCTGGATAAAGCAGCTGTTACCGCGTTGGCGAGCATTCCTAGCCGTGAAGTCCTCATTGCGCAGTTGTTGGGCGTTATGCTGGCTCCGGTGTCGGGCTTTGCACGTGGTCTGGCTGCTCTGGCAGCGAAAAAATCCGAAGGCGAAGCTCCTGTTGTGGCCGAAGAAGCCGCAGCGGTTGAAGAAGCCCCAGCCGCGTAATATCGCAGCCGGTTTTTTTCTCAAGTACCAATCTGATGTACTAACGAATCAATAAATTATTGGAGTTTCAAATGGCAATTAGCAAAGACGACATCCTGGCAGCAGTTAGCGAAATGTCCGTAATGGACCTGAACGAACTGGTCAAAGCTTTCGAAGAAAAATTCGGCGTTTCGGCCGCGGCAATGTCGGCTCCTGCAGCCGGCGGCGCAGCTGCTGCTGTCGCTGAAGAGCAAACCGAGTTCAACGTTGTTCTGACCGAAATCGGCGCGAACAAAGTTGGCGTGATTAAAGCAGTTCGCGAAATCACCGGCCTGGGCCTGAAAGAAGCCAAAGACGTGGTTGATGGCGCTCCTAAGACCGTCAAAGAATCGCTGTCGAAAGCTGACGCTGAAGCCGCTAAGAAGAAGCTGGAAGAAGCTGGCGCCAAGGCTGAACTGAAGTAATCAAGTTGTACGGCGGCTAGTCAGCGCCTCGAGCCAAAGCTGCGGATTTCCTTTCGAAAGGGAGGAAATCCGGCTTTGGCTCCTTTGTCGTCCTCGTCGTATTTGTGACGTTTCGTCGGACGTTACAGTTTTACGCAGTTTTCATGAATCAGCTGGAAATGGTAGAAGTTTCAGGTTTCGTCTGTGTGACATGCAGCCGAACAGATTGCTGGAACACTGGCAAAACCTGAATTTTTTATCCTTTCTGTCACTCACGGAGTGTCCATGCACTACTCATTTACTGAGAAGAAACGCATTCGCAAATCATTCGCGAAGCGCGCCAACGTTCACCACGTTCCGTTCCTGCTGGCTACCCAGCTCGAGTCCTACCATAGTTTCTTGCAAGAAGACGTAGCACCGTCGACGCGCAAGAACGACGGCCTGCAGTCGGCCTTTACCTCGATTTTCCCCATCGTTTCGCACAATGGTTTTGCGCGTCTCGAATTCCTGTCGTACGTTCTGGGCGATCCCGCCTTCGACGTCAAGGAATGCCAACTGCGCGGTCTGACCTTCGCATCGCCGCTGCGCGCCAAGGTGCGTCTGGTGATCCTGGACAAGGAATCGCCGACCAAGCCGGTCGTCAAAGAGATGAAGGAACAGGAAGTCTACATGGGCGAACTGCCCCTGATGACCACCACCGGTTCGTTCGTCATCAATGGTACCGAGCGCGTCATCGTTTCGCAGCTGCATCGCTCGCCTGGCGTGTTCTTTGAGCACGACCGCGGCAAGACCCACTCCTCGGGCAAACTGCTGTTCTCCGCGCGTATCATTCCTTACCGCGGTTCGTGGCTGGACTTCGAGTTCGACCCGAAAGACATCCTGTTCTTCCGCGTCGACCGCCGCCGCAAGATGCCGGTGACGATCCTGCTGAAAGCGATCGGCATGTCGCACGAGCAGATCCTGGCGAACTTCTTCGTGTTCGACAATTTCAACCTGCGCTCCGAAGGCGCGGAGATGGAATTCGTCGCCGAACGCCTGCGTGGCGAAGTCGCGCGTTTCGACATCGTCAACAAGGAAGGCAAGACCCTGGTCCAGAAGGACAAGCGGATCAACGCCAAGCATGTGCGCGACATCGAATCGAACGGCATCAAGCATATCTCGGTGCCGGAAGACTACCTGCTGGGCCGCGTGCTGGCCAAGAACATCGTTGACCCGGAAACCGGCGAAGTCGTCGCGTCCGCCAACGATGAGCTGACCGAAGACGTGCTGGGTCGCCTGCGCGACGCCAACATCAGCGATATCCAGACCCTGTACACCAACGATCTGGACCAGGGCGCGTACATTTCGCAAACCCTGCGCATCGACGACACCGCCGACCAGATGGCCGCCCGCGTCGCGATCTACCGCATGATGCGTCCTGGCGAACCGCCGACCGAAGACTCGGTCGAAGCGCTGTTCAACGGCCTGTTCTACAGCCCTGACCGCTACGACCTGTCGGCCGTCGGCCGCATGAAGTTCAACCGCCGCATCGGCCGCGACGAGCTCGTCGGCGCGATGACGCTGTCGAACGAAGACGTGCTGGCCGTGATCAAGATCCTCGTCGAGCTGCGCAATGGCCGCGGCGAAGTCGACGATATCGATCACTTGGGTAACCGTCGCGTACGTTGCGTCGGCGAACTGGCCGAGAACCAGTTCCGCGCCGGCCTGGTGCGCGTCGAGCGCGCCGTCAAGGAACGCCTCGGCCAAGCCGAAGCGGACAACCTGATGCCGCACGACCTGATCAATTCGAAGCCGATCTCGGCCGCGATCCGCGAGTTCTTCGGTTCGTCGCAGCTGTCGCAGTTTATGGATCAGACCAACCCGCTGTCGGAGATCACGCACAAACGTCGCGTCTCCGCTCTGGGACCCGGCGGTCTGACCCGCGAACGCGCTGGTTTCGAGGTGCGCGACGTGCACCCGACCCACTACGGCCGCGTCTGCCCGATCGAAACGCCTGAGGGCCCGAACATCGGCCTGATCAACTCGCTGGCGCTGTACGCCCGCCTGAACGAATACGGCTTCCTGGAAACCCCATACCGCAAGGTCGAGGGCTCCAAGATCACCGACCAGATCGACTACCTGTCCGCCATCGAAGAAGGCCGCTACATCATCGCCCAGGCGAATGCGACCATCAGCGACGAAGGCACGTTGAGCGATGAGCTGGTGTCGGCGCGTGAAGCCGGCGAGACCATTCTGGTATCCCCGGAGCGCATCCAGTACATGGACGTGGCGCCAGGCCAGATCGTGTCCGTCGCCGCGTCGCTGATTCCGTTCCTGGAACACGATGATGCGAACCGCGCATTGATGGGTGCCAACATGCAGCGTCAGGCCGTTCCTTGCCTGCGCCCAGAGAAAGCACTGGTCGGTACCGGTATCGAACGCACCGTGGCGGTCGACTCGGGCACCACCGTGCAGGCTCTGCGCGGCGGTATCGTCGATTACATCGACGCGGGCCGCGTCGTGATTCGCGTCAACGATGACGAAGCAACCGCCGGCGAAGTCGGTGTCGACATCTACAACCTGATCAAGTACACCCGTTCGAACCAGAACACCAACATCAACCAACGTCCTATCGTCAAGGTAGGCGACCGTGTCGCCAAGCGCGACGTGATCGCCGACGGCGCATCGACCGACTTGGGTGAATTGGCGCTGGGCCAGAACATGACCGTGGCCTTCATGCCATGGAATGGTCTGAACTTCGAGGATTCGATCCTGATCTCGGAAAACGTCGTCAAGGACGACCGCTACACCTCGATTCACATCGAAGAGTTGTCGGTCGTGGCGCGTGACACGAAACTGGGCGCGGAAGAAATCACCCGCGACATCTCGAACCTGGCTGAGAACCAGCTGGCGCGTCTGGATGAATCGGGCATCGTCTACATCGGCGCCGAAGTGCAAGCCGGCGACACGCTGGTCGGTAAAGTGACGCCTAAAGGCGAAACCCAGCTGACCCCGGAAGAGAAGCTGCTGCGCGCGATCTTCGGCGAAAAAGCATCGGACGTCAAAGACACCTCGCTGCGCGTGCCATCGGGCATGATCGGCACCGTGATCGACGTCCAGGTCTTCACCCGTGAAGGCATCGTTCGCGACAAGCGCGCGCAACAGATCATCGACGATGAACTGAAGCGTTTCCGCCTGGACTTGAACGACCAGATGCGTATCGTTGAAGGCGACGCCTTCCAGCGTCTGGAAAAAATGCTGATCAACCAGGTCGTCAACGGTGGCCCTAAAAAGCTGGCCAAAGGCGCCAAGATCACCAAGGAATACCTGGCCGATCTGGACAAGTACCACTGGTTCGACATCCGCCCTGCGGACGACGCGGCCGCCGTCTCGCTCGAAGCCATCAAGGAATCGATCAACGAGAAGCGCCACCAGTTCGACCTGGCCTTCGAAGAGAAGCGCAAGAAACTGACCCAGGGCGATGAGCTGCAACCTGGCGTGCAGAAAATGGTCAAAGTGTATCTGGCCGTCAAACGCCGCCTGCAGTCGGGCGACAAGATGGCGGGTCGCCACGGTAACAAGGGTGTGGTTTCCCGTATCGTGCCGGTGGAAGACATGCCATACATGGCCGACGGTACGCCGGCCGACGTGGTGCTGAACCCGCTGGGTGTGCCTTCGCGGATGAACGTGGGTCAGATTCTCGAGACCCACCTGGGTTGGGCCGCCAAGGGCCTGGGCATCCGTATCGGCGAAATGCTGGCGGTGCACACCAAAGCCGAAGAGATGCGCAAGTATCTGACCGTGATCTACAACGAAAACGGCCGTCCGGAAGATCTGGACCAGTTCGACGACGAAGAGATCATGAAGCTGGCGAACAACCTGAAAAAAGGTGTTCCGTTCGCCACGCCGGTGTTCGACGGCGCGCACGAGTCGGAAATCCGCCGCATGCTGGATCTGGCCTACCCTGACGACATCGCCCACAAACTGGGCATGACGCCATCGAAGAACCAGGTCACCATGTACGACGGCCGCACCGGCGAAGCGTTCGAGCGCAAGGTCACCGTCGGCGTGATGCACATGCTGAAGCTGCATCACTTGGTCGACGACAAGATGCACGCGCGTTCGACCGGTCCATACTCGCTGGTGACGCAGCAGCCGCTGGGTGGTAAAGCCCAGTTCGGTGGCCAGCGTTTCGGTGAGATGGAGGTGTGGGCACTGGAAGCATACGGCGCATCGTATGTGCTGCAAGAGATGTTGACCGTCAAGTCGGATGACGTGAACGGCCGTACCAAAGTGTACGAAAACCTGGTCAAAGGCGACCACGTGATCGACGCCGGTATGCCTGAATCGTTCAACGTGCTGGTCAAGGAAATCCGTTCGCTGGGTATCGATATCGACCTCGAACGAAACTAAAAGACAACTACTGTCATTTGGTTTGAGAAACACAAAGCCCGGCTGGGTAACCAGTCCGGGCGATGTAGTCTCAGGAATTAGAAGTTTAATCACCTCTGGAGTGATACATGAAAGCACTGCTCGATCTATTCAAGCAAGTACAGACGAACGAGACCTTCGATGCAATCAAGATCGGTCTCGCCTCGCCTGAAAAAATCCGTTCGTGGTCCTACGGCGAAGTTAAAAAGCCGGAAACCATCAACTATCGTACCTTCAAGCCCGAGCGCGACGGCCTGTTCTGCGCCAAGATCTTTGGCCCGATCAAGGATTACGAATGCCTGTGCGGCAAGTACAAGCGCCTGAAACACCGCGGCGTCATCTGCGAAAAATGCGGCGTTGAAGTCACGCTGGCCAAAGTGCGCCGCGAGCGCATGGGCCACATCGAACTGGCGTCGCCGACCGCGCACATCTGGTTCCTGAAATCGCTGCCGTCGCGCCTGGGCATGGTCCTGGACATGACGCTGCGGGACATCGAACGCGTGCTGTACTTCGAAGCCTACGTCGTGACCGATCCAGGCATGACCCCGCTGAAGAAGTGCCAGATCATGTCGGAAGACGACTACGCCGCCAAGTATGAAGAGTACGGCGACGACTTCACCGCCTTCATGGGCGCCGAAGGCATCCGTGAACTGCTGCGCTCGATCGACATCCACCGCGATGCCGAGACCCTGCGCGTGGAACTGAAGGAATCGAAATCCGAAGCCAAGATCAAGAAATACGCCAAGCGTTTGAAAGTCCTGGAAGCGTTCCAACGCTCGGGCATCAAGCCTGAGTGGATGATCATGGAAGTGCTGCCGGTGCTGCCGCCGGAACTGCGTCCGCTGGTGCCGCTGGACGGTGGCCGCTTCGCGACCTCGGATCTGAACGATCTGTATCGCCGCGTCATCAACCGCAACAACCGCCTGAAACGCCTGATGGAGCTGCGCGCTCCAGAGATCATCACGCGCAACGAAAAGCGCATGCTGCAAGAAGCGGTCGATTCGCTGCTGGACAACGGCCGTCGCGGTAAAGCGATGACCGGCGCCAACAAGCGTCCGCTGAAATCGCTGGCTGAGATGATCAAAGGTAAGGGCGGTCGTTTCCGTCAAAACTTGCTGGGCAAACGCGTCGATTACTCCGGTCGTTCGGTCATCGTCGTGGGCCCGCAATTGAAACTGCACCAGTGCGGTCTGCCGAAGCTGATGGCTTTGGAACTGTTCAAGCCGTTCATCTTCAACAAGCTGGAACTGATGGGTCTGGCTACGACCATCAAGGCGGCGAAGAAACTGGTCGAAATCCAAGAGCCTGTGGTTTGGGACATCCTGGAAGACGTGATCCGCGAACACCCGATCATGCTGAACCGTGCGCCTACGCTGCACCGTCTGGGCATCCAGGCTTTCGAGCCGGTCCTGATTGAAGGCAAGGCCATCCAACTGCACCCACTCGTTTGCGCGGCCTTCAATGCCGACTTCGACGGTGACCAGATGGCGGTCCACGTTCCACTGTCGATCGAAGCGCAGATGGAAGCCCGCACGCTGATGCTGGCTTCGAACAACATCCTGTTCCCGTCGAACGGCGAACCGTCGATCGTTCCGTCGCAGGATATCGTGCTGGGTCTGTATTACGCGACCCGCGAAGCGATCAACGCGAAAAACGAAGGCATGCTGTTCCAGGACGTGTCGGAAGTCATTCGCGCCTACGACAACAAGGAAGTGGAACTGACGACGCGCATCACCGTGCGTATCGTTGAAAATCCAAAAGATCCAGTGACCGGCGAATTCGTCCGCACCGTGACGCGTTACGAGACCACGATCGGCCGCGCCATCCTGTCGGAAATCCTGCCGAAAGGCCTGCCTTTCTCGGTGCTGAACCGCGCGCTGAAAAAGAAAGAAATTTCCAAGCTGATCAACACCTCGTTCCGTAAGTGCGGCCTGCGCGCCACGGTCGTGTTCGCCGATCAACTGATGCAGTCGGGCTTCCGCCTGGCGACCCGCGCCGGTATTTCGATCTGCGTGGACGACATGCTGGTACCGCCACAAAAAGTCACGCTGATTTCGGCGGCCGAGCAGGAAGTCAAACAGATCGAGCAGCAGTACGCTTCGGGTCTGGTGACCGCCGGCGAGCGCTACAACAAAGTGGTCGACATCTGGGGCAAAACCTCGGATGAAGTCGGCAAGGCCATGATGGACCAACTGAAAGTGGAAGACGTCATCAAACGTGACGGCACCAAGTCCACCCAGGAATCCTTCAACGCGATTTACATGATGGCCGACTCCGGCGCCCGCGGTTCCGCGGCGCAGATTCGCCAGCTGGCTGGTATGCGTGGTCTGATGGCGAAACCGGATGGTTCGATTATCGAAACGCCGATCACCGCGAACTTCCGCGAAGGCCTGAACGTGTTGCAGTACTTCATTTCGACCCACGGCGCTCGTAAAGGTCTGGCCGATACGGCGCTGAAAACCGCGAACTCGGGTTACCTGACCCGTCGTCTGGTCGACGTGACCCAGGATCTGGTCGTCATCGCCGACGATTGCGGCACCACCAACGGCGCGCTGATGAAGGCGATGGTCGAAGGCGGTGAAGTCATCGAAGCGCTGCGCGACCGCGTGCTGGGCCGTGTCACCGTCAACGACGTCGTCAATCCTGAAACCCAGGAAACCCTGTACGAAGCCGGCACGCTGCTGGACGAAGACATGGTCGAGGAAATCGAACGCCTGTCGATCGACGAAGTCAAAGTCCGCACCCCGCTGACTTGCGACACGCGCTTCGGCCTGTGCGCGATGTGCTATGGCCGCGATCTGGGCCGCGGCATGCTGGTCAACGCCGGCGAAGCCGTCGGTGTGGTGGCGGCGCAGTCGATTGGTGAGCCGGGTACCCAGCTGACCATGCGTACCTTCCACATTGGTGGTGCGGCGTCGCGTGCGGCGGTTGCCTCGTCGGTGGAAGCGAAGTCGAACGGTACCATCCGTTTCACCTCGACCATGCGTTACGTCACCAACGGCAAGGGCGCGCAAATCGTCATTTCCCGTTCGGGCGAAGTGCTGATCACCGACGACCACGGCCGTGAGCGTGAGCGTCATAAAGTGCCGTACGGCGCGACCCTGATCGTCAAAGACGGTCTGGTCATCAAGGCCGGTACGGCTCTGGCGACGTGGGATCCGCTGACCCGTCCGATCATCACCGAGTACGCCGGTATCGTCCGCTTCGAGAACGTCGAAGAAGGCGTCACCGTCGCCCGTCAGGTCGATGAAGTGACCGGTCTGTCGACCCTGGTCGTGATCGATGCGAAACGTCGCGGTTCGCTGACCAAAACCATGCGTCCGCAGGTCAAACTGCTGAACGACGCCAACGAAGAAGTCAAGATCGCCGGCACCGAACACTCGGTGGCGATCGGCTTCCAGGTCGGCGCGCTGATCATGGTGAAAGATGGCCAGGGCGTGTCGGTGGGTGAAGTGCTGGCGCGTATCCCGACCGAATCGCAGAAGACTCGCGATATTACCGGTGGTCTGCCGCGCGTCGCCGAGCTGTTCGAAGCACGTTCGCCGAAAGACGCGGGCATGCTGGCCGAAGTCACCGGTACCGTCGCCTTCGGTAAAGAAACCAAGGGCAAGCAGCGTCTGGAAATCACGGACATGGACGGCAACAAGCACGAGTTCCTGATCACCAAGGACAAGCAAGTGCTGGTCCACGACGGCCAGGTTGTGAACAAAGGCGAGATGATCGTCGACGGTCCTGCCGATCCGCAAGACATCCTGCGTCTGCTGGGTATCGAAGCGCTGGCGCGTTACATCGTTGACGAAGTGCAAGACGTGTACCGTCTGCAAGGCGTGAAGATCAATGACAAGCACATCGAAGTGATCGTGCGTCAGATGCTGCGTCGCGTTCAGATCGTCAATGCCGGCGACACCAACTACATCGTTGGCGAGCAGGTTGAGCGTTCGGAACTGCTGGACCAGAACGATCTGATGGAAGCCGGGAACAAGATCCCAGCGACCTACGAAAACGTTCTGCTGGGTATTACCAAGGCATCGCTGTCGACCGATTCGTTCATCTCGGCCGCATCGTTCCAGGAAACCACCCGGGTTCTGACGGAAGCCGCGATCATGGGCAAGCGCGATGGTCTGCGTGGCCTGAAAGAAAACGTCATCGTTGGCCGTCTGATCCCTGGCGGTACGGGTCTGGCCTTCCACCGCGCACGCAAAGAAAAAGAAGCGTGGGAAGTGGAAGAGCGTCAAGCCCTGCTGCAGGCGGAGAAAGCCTCGATGTCCAGCGAGCTGGAAGCGATCGAAGCAGCCTCGGCGCAACACGGCGACGAAGCGTAATCGATTCAATCTACGCACAATGAAAACGGCACCTTCGGGTGCCGTTTTTTTACATCAGCAAATGACGCCAGCGATGCTTTTTCCAGTTTTAAGATCGAAGCCAATGTTGCAGTAATATTCGCCTTTCACGCTGCGGCTACACGAGAGCGCACCGTCGTTTTTCTTGCGGATGCGCATGCCATCGCCTGACCCACAAATATCCGCAATATCTGGGCCGATCGAATTGAATATGTCTTTCGCCGCAGCTCCAGCTATTTCAATCGCAATCTTTTTCCTATTTCCCTCAGGCGGAATCATATCGCCCAGCCCACCACTGTATATGATGTACTTTGCCGACGCCGAGTTCCAAGTTCCATCCCAGCTTGCGGCGCGGGACGTCGCCACTAAGCTTAACAGTAAAGCTGCGATAACTAATATTTTTAGATTTCTCATTTTATTTCCAAATTTAGTATTTCTACGTGAAAATGATTATCATGTCCGCCAAGGTGCCATACCCCGGGAATGCTAAGGTCATTGAAATAGATTTTGTCAACTCTTCCAGATAGCATAAATAATGTAATAAGGCGTTTGGTGGCTTCGAAATCGTACTGCTGGTCGCCCCATCGACAAGGTTCATTTTTTCCATCTTTTCGAATCGGACGCACATCGACTTCCAAACCGCTTCGATGGGAGTCATGGCCCCCGAATTTAACGCCGTTCGCCAAACTCAAATTGCCAACGCCGAATTTGCGCCAATCTTGATGAGTCCAACGTCCTGCCACAGATAAGATCACGCTTATCATCAAAGGGTGGGCATACTGCGCGGCGCCTTGGCGAGGCGTTCCGTAGACGTAATAGCCGCCTCCCCCATACCCTTGAGGTAATATGTAGAATCCACGGTCATCTTTTGGCGCGGGGCTTGCCATGAAGTTATCCTCGATATTGAGTAGGGGAAATATAACGGATGGGATTCTTACGGTATTGAGGAATGGCAAGCTAATCCGCACTAGGGGAATCGATCACAGATAGGAAGCTCCCCCGTTTTACGTGCCAGAAGATAGTTCGTTCATGCTAAGATTTGGCTCATGATCGCTCAAGCCCTCTTCACCCCTGCCCAGCAGAAACTGCTGGGCTTGCTCTTTGTACGTGTCAATCAAGGCTTCCACTTGAATGAGATCATGCGACTGACCGGTTTGGGCAGCGCGTCGGCCCAGCGCGAGCTGAAGCGGCTGCATGAGTCGGGCGTGATCACCTCTGAGCGCATCGGCAACGTGCGACGCTTCAAGCCGAACAAGGATTGCATCGTGTTCGGCGAATTGAGCGGGTTGGTGAAAAAAACCTTCGGCCTGGTCAGCGTTCTTAATTCGGCGCTGGCGCCGTTGCAGCACGTGCTGAACGTGGCCTTCGTGTATGGCGCGACCGCCAAGGAGCAAGAGGGGATGGATACGCCGGTGGAATTGTTGCTGATCGGCGATAATACCAGCTACGGAGAATTATTATCCCGCCTGCCGGTGGCCGAACGGTTATTGCGGCGTAAAATAAACCCCAACTTATATTCCGTTCCTGACTTTAAACGCCGCTTGCGGGAGCAGCAACCGTTTATTCTCCAGGTAATTCGCGAACAGAAAATATACGTGCTGGGCGATGAAACCGATCTGGAAAAAGTCAGCGGCGATGAATTCACCCAGCTGGCCGAATAATTAATCAAATGCCCTGGAACCGGCCCATGCCGGTGTTATCGGTTTCTGCGGAAACGACAATGAAAACCGCGTATATTTTCCGGCCTGCGATTCACATCGGATCTGGCCGCCGAAAGCGGTAATCACCCGCCGGCAGAAAGCCAATCCCATTCCCGTTCCGCCGCCGTTATGGCGCGTGCTGTAAAACGGTTCGAATACATGCGGCAACACATCGTCCGGAATGCCGGAACCGGTATCGGTCACCAATAGCTGTTTATGCGTGCCGTTGGTGAAGAACGCGATCTCCAATTCCCCCTGTCCAGCCGACTTGATCGCGTGCAAAGCGTTCTTGAACAGATTATATAAAACATAAACCAGCAATACGTCCGAGCCGAAGAAGGTGAAATCTTCGGCGCCACGGACCACCACCTTGTCGCGCATCGAGCTTTCAAACGGATAACTGGCCAGCGCATCGTCGATACATTTCTTGATCGAATGGTGGGCGAAATCGCTACGGTTCAGCGTGCCGGCACGGGCAGAGGCCAGCATCATGTCGACGATGAAATTGGAGCGGCTGATCTCGGCCTCGATATATTGGCTCAACTTGCTCAGATACTCCAGTTGCGCGGCCGGTAATACCTTTTCGATGTGCCGGTTGTCGACCGCGCTCTGGTAGCCGGCCAGCAGGTCTGGCAAGCACTTGGCCAGCACCCGCGACTGGTTGCGGATGGTCGCCAGCGGCGTGCGCATTTCGTGGGCGATCGTGGCCGCGACTTCCAGCGGGTCGGCCAGCAGGTTGTGGCGGACCATGGCCTGGGCGATCAGGCCGAGGCTGGTAGCGACGAACAGCACGCCCGGCGGATACAGCTGCACGCCGTAGTTGCACAGGTAATCCACCGAGGCGAAAAAGTAGATCAGCAGGCTGACCAGGCAGTAGCGCAGCCGCGTTTTTTCGGTCGACACCGCTTGCTGCTGGCGCCGGTACAACAGCCACAGCCCGCGCCCCACCACCAAGCCGGTCTGCGCCAGGTGCAGCGGATGCAGCGGCCCCGCCTTGGGATAGAAACCGAAGAAGTAAGGATACAGGCCGGCGATCAGACTATCGGTGCTGAGCAGGATCACACCCAGCAGCCCCGCGACGACATATGACAGCTCAACCCAGCGGCGCTCGCTGCGCTGGGCCGTCAGCTCGGCGATGAAATGGTACAGCGTGGTCGGCAAGAACAGGATCAGCAGGTAGCCGAGCTTGGCCAGCGACAGCGCGACTTGCTCGTTGCGAATTTGAAACAGGACGGCCCAAGTGAACTGCCAGCAAAACGTGGTGGCGCACAGCATGAAAAACGTCAGGCTGATACGGCTGACCCCGCGCGAGCGCAGCACGTAGGCGCCGTAGCACAGAAACAGCAGGGAGACCACTGCGGGCAGGACGGAGTGCATGTGCTGTCTTCAAGGGGGGGAGTTCGAGAGCTCAAGTATTGCGCGTGTCGACGCGGTCTGCTGGTATATCGGACCAGCTTTTGCGCCAGATCAAACTATTGCGATTCAAACCTGCCTTAGTGATTGGGCCCGGCTTTCGGGCATTACCCACTCTCAAGGAGAAATCTCATGTTGCTGCACGCCACCGAAGTAGAAATGTCCGACATCAACGCCGCCACGGCCGCCAACGCCAAGCAGACCTTCACCCACGCCCTGACGATTTATCTGAAGGATTCGAATGCCTACGGGAACACGTATTTCGCCCGCTACTTCGAGTGGCAGGGGATTTGCCGTGAAAAGTGGTTCTACGATTGCATCTCGCGCGACATGCTGCAAAACGAAGGTGTGTTCATCACCAAGCATGCGGAGCAGGATTATTTGCAGGAGACCTTCCCATTCCAGGAGATCCATTGCGAATTGAACGCATATGACGTCAAGAAGTGCTCGTTTTGGCTGGAGTTTCGCTTCTTTTTCGACGGCAAGCAGGTATCGGTGGGGCGCCAGCAGATCGTGTTCGCCAACCACGCGAAGCAAATCTCGGCGTTGCCGGAGCTGGTGATCAAGCGCATCAAGCGATACGCTAAATAACAGGAGGAGCGGCGGGCCGGGGACGGCCCGCCTTTCAATTACTTCTGTGCAGCGATCCAGCGATCGACTTTTTCTTCCAGCAGGGCCAGCGGCAGAGTGCCGTCGCCCAGCACCACCGCGTGGAACTTCGGCAGGCTGAACTTGTCGCCCAGCGCCTTGGCGGCGCGCTCGCGCAGTTCGACGATCTTCAGCGAACCGATCTTGTAGCCCAGCGCCTGGCCCGGCCACGCCATGTAGCGTTCGGTCTCGCTCTTGGCGACCACGTCATAGCCCAAGGTGTCGCTCATGTACTTGATGCTCTGCTCGCGGGTCCAGCCTTGCGCGTGCATGCCGGTGTCGACCACCAAGCGGGTGGCGCGCAGCAGTTCATCGTTCAAGTGGCCGAAGAATTGCGCCGGATCGTCGAACAAGCCCATCTCCTTGCCCAGCGTTTCCGAATACAGCGCCCAGCCTTCGGTATAAGCGTTGTTGCCGCCGAATTTGCGGAAGTTCGGCAGGTTCAGCTCCTGCATCAGCGCGATGTGGAAGTGGTGGCCCGGCTTGCCTTCGTGCAGGAACAGCGTGGTCATGCCGGTGCTGCCGTATTTGGTTGGATCATTGACCACCGACCAGAACACGCCTGGGCGCGAGCCGTCGCCGGCTGGCGCGGTGTAGTGGTCGGAGGCGGTGGCGCGGCTCAGTTCAGGCTCCAGGCGCAGGTCCAGCTTGGCCTTCGGCTGCAGCGTGAACATCAGCGGCAGCTTGGTGTCCAGCACGTCGTTCAGCTTGTGATAGACGGCCTGCACGTCCTCTTCCGTTTTAAACGGATAGAACTTCGGCTGCGCCGCGACCCAGACCGGCAGGCCGGCGGCGGGACCGGTGTAGCCGAGCTTCGGACCGAGCAGCTCGAACTGGGCCTGGATGCGCGCGACTTCTTTCAGACCGATGGCGTGGATTTCGTCGGGTTTGAGCGACGTAGTCGTGGAGTTGGCGACACGGGCTTGATACCAGGCGGCGCCGTCCGGCAACGCGCCGAGTCCGGTCGAGGTGCGGCATGCCGGGATGTATTCCTTTTCCACGAACGTCGCCAGGCGCGCCAGCGCCGGCATCACCTTTTCCGCGACGGTCTTGCGGTAGGCGGCGGTCAGGCGCTGCTTGTCGGCGTCGGAGAAGGCGGCCGGCAGCTTGGTGATCGGGGTGTAGAAAATGTTGCTTTCCGGCGTATCGCTGACCAGCTTCTGGAACGCCGGCAGGCCGGAAATCATGATCGCCTTGGGCTGGGTGATACCTTTCTTCATGCCTTCGCGCATGTTCGCGATGGCCTGGTCGATCCAGGCCGGCATCTGCGCTACGCGGCTCAGGTAGGCGTCATATTCCTTGACGGTGCCGATCGGCTGCGACGCCTCGCCGCCGGCGTAATTGGCCAGGTTGACCGGCACGCTGTCCATCTGGTTGATCGGCAGCAGGTGCTCGGGGAAGCGCTCCATCGCCAGCAGGCCCTTCAGCTCGTAGCCGAGGATGTCGTAGTTGATGCGGTCGCCGGTGTCCAGCTGTGCGCGCTGGATGGCCTTCAGGCGCGTCGCGAATTGGCCGTACAGCTTGAACTGCGCGGCACGCTTGGCCGGCGCGATGCTCATGCCCAGTTGGTCGTCGAAACGGTTGTCGCCGTTCTCGGTGGCGCCGAGCGGCTCGAAGCGGGCGGCGGCGTCATAGTATTGGTCGGCCAGGGCCAGCAGCGCCTTGTGCGCCGGCGCCGCGCTGAGCAGGGGAGCGACCGGGGCGGCGGTGGCGGCGATGCTGGTGCCGATGGTGGCGAACGCCAGCGTGATGGCGGCGGCCACGGCGGCCAGGCGGAATGGTTGCGTCATATCTGTTTCCCGGTTGATATTATTGGAATCAAGCGGCGCTAAGCATAAGCCAAAGCGCGGCCGCCGGGAAAGAAAATTGTATCAAGCAACAGCTTCGGCGAAACGGCTCTCGTACAGCGCCGCGACCAGGTCCGATTGGGTGATGATGCCGGCGAATCGCTGCTCTTCGTCGACGATCAGGATATGATGGAAGCCCGAGTCCGCCATCAGCGGCACCAGGTCGACGATCGGCGTATCCAGCCGCGCGGTGGTCGGGTGCTGGGTCATGATCTGGCCGACGACCTCGGCTTTTTCGGTGTGGGTGACGCCGCTTTTGCGCAGGAAGCGCTGCAGTTGATGACGGATGCCATCATAGCTGTCCAAGCCGCCGTGCTCGAGGAAATCGGTCTGGGTCACGATGCCGATCACGCGCCGCGCGCGGTTGAGCACCGGCAGCGCCATCAGGCGGTGCGAGCGCATCTGCTGCCACGCTTCCGCCAGGCTGGTGCCGAACTCGGTGCTGATGATATCGCGCGACATGATGTCGGCGCAGCTGATGATGCCGAAGCGGCGCTGGTAGGCCCGCTGCTCGGTCTGCATGAACAGCGACTCCAGGTCGTCGCGGCTGATGTCCAGCACCTGGTTGTGCTGCTTCAGCACCGCGTCGAGGTCTTCCGGGCGAAAGCCGAGCCGCACCGTTGGCACCGTGTCGGTCGTGCCGTGCAGGTTGGCATGGGTGGCTTGCTGCGCATGCGGATAGCGCCGTCCGGTCAGGTTGTTGTAGACGACGGCCATGCCGACCAGCAGCAGCGTGTTCAGCAGCACCGTGGTCAGCACGAAGCCGAAGCCGGCCGCATGCACCACCGGGCCGCCGATCACCGTGGTCAGCGCCATCGCGCCGCCGGGCGGATGCAGGCAGCGGGTGGCGAACATGGCGGCGATCGCCAAGCCGGTGGCCAGCGCGCCCAGCAGCGGCAACGACAGGCTGCCGCCGAACCAGCGCACGCAAGCCATGCCGACCAGGCCGCTGATGACATTGCCGCCGATGGCGGACCACGGCTGGGCCAGCGGGCTGGCGGGCAGCGCGAACAGTAGCACGGCGGAGGCGCCCATCGGCGCAACCATGAAGATGGTGGCGCCGGCCGGTGCCAGCAGGAAGTGGCTGAGCAGGGCGGTGACCAGCAAGCCGCACAGCGCGCCGCCGGCCGCCCGCAGTTGCTCCCGCCGGCTGGCGGTGGTGGGGCTGGGCAGCCAGCGTTCAAGGAAGGCGCGCATGGGGAATAGAAGTATTTAAAGCGATGGATTATCCCACGACCAGCCCGCTTGCGCACTCTATTGGTGCAAAACCAGCTCCAGCGGCAGGGAAGTGGTGATCTTGATCTGCTCCATCGAGAAGGCCGAGGACACCCCGCTCAGCTGCACGGACTTGATCAACTTCTTATAAAAGCGATCATATCCTTCGATATCACTGGTAACGACCTTCAAAAGATAGTCGACATCGCCGCTCATGCGGTGGAATTCCTGCACCTCCGGCAATGCAGCCACGGCGGCGGCGAAGCGGGCGAACCACTTCTCATCGTGCTGGGTGGTGCGCACGCTGACGAACACCGTCACCGGCAAGCCGACTTTGCGGCGGTTGATGATGGCGACGCGGCTCTCGATGTAGCCTTCCTCCTCCAGCCGCCGCACCCGTTTCCAGCACGGCGTGGTGGACAAGCCGACCCGCTCGCTGAGCTGTGCGATGGACAGCGTGCCGTCGCCCTGCAGCGCGGAAAGAATGGCGTAATCGTAACGGTCAAGTGAGTTCATGCTTCCAATTTACCATTCAAAGCATAAAACATCTACAAGTAGTGCGTGGAGGGAGAATTTTGGTACGTATGTTTCAGCTTCAGTGCGTAAACTATACGCATCGAACCAGCAACCACCACTATGACCACCGAAATCTACCTCGACGGCAACGCCACCAGCGCCGTCCTCCCCGCCGCCATCGACGCCGCGCTCGACATCATGGGCAGCCGTTTCGGCAATCCCAGCAGCACCCACGGCGCCGGCCTGAAAGCCAAGGCGGTGCTGGATCAGGCGCGCGCCTGCGCGGTGCGTCTGCTGGGCGTGGGCGACGGCCGCCTGATGTTCAACAGCGGCGCCACCGAAGGCATCCAGACCTCGGTGCTGTCGGCGCTGATCGCGTTGCGCGAGCGCCGGCTCAAAGGCGAGGCCATCGGCAGCCTGCTGATCTACGGCGCCACCGAACACAAGGCGGTGCCGGAAAGTCTGGCGCACTGGAACCACCTGCTGGGCCTGAACCTGACGCTGCAAAAACTGCCGGTCGACGGCGACGGCGCGCACGACCTGGCGACGCTGCGCCGGCTGGCCGGCGACGCCGCGCTGGTTTGCACCATGGCCGCCAACAACGAAACCGGCGTCGTCACCGATCTGGCCGGCATCGAAGCCGTGCTGGCCGACACCGGCAGCGGCGCCTACTGGATGGTCGACTGCGTGCAGGCGCTGGGCAAGCTCCAGCTGCAACTGTCGTCTACCCGCATCGATTACGCCCCGTTCTCCGGGCATAAGCTGTACGCGCCGAAAGGCATCGGCATGCTGTACGTGCGCGCCGGGGCGCCGTTCACGCCGCTGATCATGGGCGGCGGCCAGGAAAGCGGGCAGCGCTCCGGCACCGAGAACATGGCCGGC
>Ga0247815_10001112_pt1 | contig 20791 bp, 25 predicted proteins | sample UWRJL194509B1_FD_181014 | JGI IMG/M metagenome (GOLD analysis project Ga0247815, IMG submission 181014) | Plant litter microbial communities from Arlington Agricultural Research Station in Wisconsin, United States - UWRJ-L194-509B-1 | ecosystem: Environmental > Terrestrial > Plant litter >...
ATTATATAAATTATCCCAATGTATTATACAGCTGATTGCTGGGCCGCGCACTGCTACGATCTCGTAGTCGTCTCAATCCATATCCAAGCTCATACCGTCGTAGATTTTGTAGTCGCCCACCGTGAGATGATCCTTCAGCGGAGTGCCCCTGTGTAAGCGTGAGCCTCAGAGAGTGATATATGAGGCGCCCTATGAAGAGATGCGAAGTGGTAAACTAAAAGCGACATGGAGCGGTCGAGAGCACACCTCTAGGGGCCAGCGAACGAGCAGGCGAAAAGTGAACGTAAATTGCAGTGAGTAGACCGAACAAATGCGGCAGCGCCGCGACCAGCTACTGGCACAGCCGAGCAAACGGATTCGTAATAGCAGCGAAGGGAAGAGGAACAATAATGCGTGGAGGTTAAATCGGAGACGCACCACTGGCGTAGGATAACCTTCGAGAGCTCTGTCTGCGTCTGGGTGGCGACAAGCTTCTTGAGATCACTGATTGTGCTGTCGAGCGAGCACTTGATGGGCACTACGTTGCGATCATATGTGGCGCAGTTTGAGGCATGATCACGGATTGGCAGGCGTTTATGAATGGGGTTGATGCAGACAGTGCAAGCGATCAATGCGATGTAGCGCATATCCCAAACATGCCTCGATAGCAACTCAGATAAAAATGTGCACCTTTAGCTCCCGAAGTGGTTTTGATAAAAAGCTGCACAGATCAAATGACTGGTGAGCGTTTTGCATCGGTTGGCGACATGTGGATGCCAGGCGAAGGCACATCAACGCTGATGTTGACACAGACGCACCTCAATGTCAGCCATCGCGAGTCTGTATCTGTTTCAGTAGCACGCGGCGAAGTCGACGAAGGCGACCAAACGAATCGGAGGGGCGCTAATCTGAGCAAGGCAAATTCCGTCGATCTTGCCTTTTTCTCCTCCTACTCCGACCTGTTCAAACCTTTGCCAAGCTACCGGCCACTTTGCCTTTCGATCTTTTCTTTACTGAGCTGTGCTTTGTGCGCATTACAGCTACAAGGTGGTCACACGGGTTGTCATCATAAGTGGAATGTGCGACCTGAGGCTTAGCGTTTCTACTAAGTCAACGCGTTTGAGTGCGACGGACAATACATGTCAACACGACTGGTACTATGGAGATGCCGGATGTCAAACTGTCTATGCGTTACAGGTATTGATCGACGCGGCGGGCCCAATCTATTGGAACTGCAGCGCGTGTGATTGCTTTCATACATGGGCACATCTCCAATATCTCTGAACTGCAGCGCTGCTAAACAGTGTCCCAGGTTTAGTTTATACACAAAGGTCCCTGTCATAACTTTCACGGCTTGCCGTGGGTTGTTATAGGTCTCCTGACCAGTTGAGCGCCGTTGTCTCCGGTGCCAGGTGCCAGCATGCTCATGATTGAGAATCATGCACGGCTCACTCGGCAAACTGTCAATGAATCATTTTGCAGTGTTTGACTGCTCCTTCTGCTTCATCTCTTCACTTGACCGTTTACTTCGCCGCCCGTGACCTCTATATATTTCTGGTTCTGCGCCATCCGTCGGCCGCGTCTACCTTTTTATTATCATTTGAACCTTTTTGTCTCTCCCAGCGCCGCAAATGCCAGCTCCGTCCCTTCCTGCCGGTTTCAGCGTTCCACTACATGCTGACTCCTGGATATCCGTTCTCGATGCACCAGTACCCATCTTAGAGAAGGATGATGGGCATGGCAAGAACAGAGTGGCCTATCCAGAGTGTACGCGGGGCTGGGGTGACGGAGTTAGTGGAGAATACTGGATGGGAAGGGGTTATTGGTACGACCTGGCCGCCAACCTGACCGGACCAGGTATGCAGTTTGCAATTGGCACGTCGTAGGCTGATTCCGCGTAGGCCGAGAGCAAGGCGCACTGCTTGGCCTGTACATCGACGTATGGCTCTTTGGCGACAACCAGGACATCGACTCGTGGTCCGTGGGTCCCCAGCCAATCGTGCGCGGTCAAGTAATCGGATCGGAATACATGCAGATCGAAGACTTCAGCGCCGATGATCGTCAGATCCGCGAGGCTTGCACGCGTGTGCAGATGTGGGTTGGCTCGCCGCAGCTGCCTGTCATTGTCCGTCCAGCGGAAACCAATTTTCCGGTCATGGGTGACTGGGTGCTGGGTGGATTTACAGCACAAGAATATCTTATCATGAACGCGACGGCAGTTTTCCAGGAGAGTGGGATATGTGAGTACAGTTCGGTGCGTATTCCTCTGACATTTGACTCCTGACCGTCGTCCATCTTGCCTCACATAGTTCCCGTCGAAACACCCAGGCCATCATCCTCGACTTCGAACTCTTTCACTTCGTCGGCATCAAACTCTTTTACTTCGTCTGCATCAAACTCAGAGGCAGAGATCACTCCTTCAATCGCTGGCCCCAATGTGCCCTCACCACCCACCCCACCGACTAATCATTCAAATCGTGGTATCATTATCGCCGTCGTGCTTTCGTCACTTGGCGTTTTCTTTATCCTAATCCTCATCGCTGTGTTCGCTCGGCGTCGCCAAGCCAGACGACACCGATCAGACAACGAATGGGTCACAAACCGGACGTCTGAACTACATGCATTCACACTCACCACAGGGAACAACTCTGATCTGGCGGGTCGAGCGGACCACAAGGTCGCTCTTCCTGACGAAAAACGCCTCACACCATACCAGCAATTTCTCACCCATGGTGCCGGGCGAGATTTACCAGAGAAGCTTTCGAGCCAGTCACGCATGAAGGACTCGCCTCCGAGCGGCGTCTTCACCCCGTCGTCTAGGTCGATACCTTCTGACGGTCTTTCGACTACATCCATCCCACAATTGGGCGCTACTCCTGTGCGCGAATTATCTTTATCCAGGGCAGTAATCCACGAGGACGACGAGACTATGCTCCATGAACTGCGGACCGCGATGCGCGGAGCCGGGATTACGGTCAACATGCTGTTCGCACGGCTCGGCGCACAAACAGAGAACGTCGCCGGCACGGACGCGGGGCTTCCGCCTTATGACCCGTCAAGCAGGCGGGGGAGTGTTGGACGGAGGCAGGGACGAAGTGTAGCATCTCGCAGGGGACTAGGCAGACGATAGGACAGATGATCGATGATTCAATTATCATTATTTTAGCTCTATTGGAAATTAAATGGTGCTCTCCGGGCCATTCATGGTAGGACGTGGGTGAATTTGCATCTCGGGCGGTCTGCATACTTTGGCGCGCCACAAAACGGAGACGACGGATATTCACAAACCCTGAAGCCGGATATGATGATGAGTGGAATATGAAGCGATCAATGGTCCTGTGTAGTGTGAGGACCAGTAGCCGGAGTACAGGTTAATCGAATACTGACTGCGCGAGGGCGAACGAGCGCAGACGACTCAAAGCACCAAAGACGAACAAATGCGCAGACCGGGACAACTCGAGGCAGCAACGGAAGCTCACTGTCATGAAGAGGATCTATGACGGTGATGGTAGGGGCACACCACCTCTCGCTATTCGCGCTCGCGAAGACTATTTAGGCCTTGTTGTTTGTGACCTTCGCAAATTTACGACGCCTGTGCGAGTCAGGACCGCATCGTAGTTTTAATTACAAGCGCATTTAGCGCTTTCTGAGATTTGGCTGATGGACGACTGGATGTAGCGAGTCGCGAGGCAGGAGGACAAGATCGGACGCCTGAGTTTGAAAGTCGTGTTTGCGGGTTTCCTACGGATTTCGGCCCGCTTTTGCCATGACCCTCGTCCAGCGCAAGAAACGGGACGCACGACCATCGCTCATCGACGAGGATAGCCGCTCTGCTACACCGACCAACGACGATGAGATAGAAGACTATATTCTGCGAAAGTTCCCGTACCTGTTCGAGCGGTTGGGTAAACCAAAGGTACGCGTCCTATGTTCCTACTTGAAGTACTTGTGACTGAACCAAATGATTAGACACGACGACTGCTAGCCTACAAAAGGCTTCTGATACCTCTCACCGCCTGCTGTACGTTTCGAAATTTCGGGCCAGGTATGACGCTCGCGCTGACCTACATGCGCGCTGGTTCGCAGTCACTCTACTGCTCGTGATTCTGTTCATGCCGGTCGACATGTGGGAGCTCCTCGAGCAGGCTGGTGTACCCCGCCTCCCTGAGGTCGAGCTTGCGCGTTTCTTGGCCGAGATTGGGACCATGCGTGCGTCGTTGCCAACCATGGACCAATTCCAAGGCGTCGAACCTTTCGGTGTCGGCTCCCAACTTGCTCAGGACGGTTATACCGCCAAATTCCCTGTTGTCATTGTTCCTGGAATTATTTCAACTGTAAGCATTGTCATGGAACATGATGCGCCAATAGCTGAGACCTCGCGCGAAGGGCCTCGAGAGTTGGTCAACACAACCTGAACACCGTCCCTACTTTCGTCAGAAGATTTGGGGCGGCATGTCGATGGTCGGACACGTCATTTCGAATCGGGAGAAATGGATGGCTGCCTTGATGTTGGACCCACATGTTCGGCCTCGATGGAGCGGTGTTCTATTCACGGACTGATGTCGTGCAGACAGGCCTCGACCCGAAGAACGGAGCCAAACTCCGAGCGGTGCAAGGAGTCGATGCGGCCAGTAGCTTCATACAAGGTTTGTTTACGACGCTTTCGGGAGTGCCATGGCTCACGTTCCGTAGGATACTGGATCTGGGGCAAGATCATCGAAAACTTGGCTGGTACGATCCGCGTCCAGCTTGTTAGAACCTGTTCTGACACCGCCCAGCTATCAACTACGACACCAACAACATGTGGCTCGCGTCCTACGACTGGCGCCTGAGCTATTTCAACCTCGGTCAGGCGTTTGCATACCAACATCAGACTTTGACTGACAAATGATTACAGAGACCCGTGACGGTTACTTCTCCCGGCTCAAATCCAAGATCGAGATGTTCAAGTGGTTAGAAGGCCGCAAGACTGTTCTCGTCTCGCATTCGATGGGTGGAACGGTGAGCCGCTGTGTTCTACAGTTGCTGTTGCCCGTCTAACTAATGTACAGGTGGCGTTGGTACGCGATGGTCCTTGATAATGTCAACTACAAGCCCTGACGTGAGGTTGGCTGCTCGCAGTACTTGTACGTCGACCTCTGTTACTGAAAATTTCGCGCCATGTTGACGCCGTGCACAGCCTGAAATGGGTCGAGGCTGAAGGCCATGGTAACGGCGGACCAAACTGGGTAGAGGTACGGACGGAGCCCGTTGCGTATATCAGCGAGTGAACGCGCCACAGGACCACATCGAGTCTTGGATATCCGTAGCTGGCACGCACCTCGTGAGTTGCCGCTAACGTCCTGATTTGTTCGCTCATCTTCTTCCAGGGTGTTGTACGTTTCGCATTTGCGAACCAGAGTGAAGCTAATCCGATGCCAGCCAAAAGCAATGACGGCCTTCCTTAGCGGCGAGATGAAGGACACTGTGGAGATCAATCCGGCCGGTGCCTATGGTGAGTCTAACGGTGCTCTCCAACTTATTCAGGCTAACCGCACCTCGCACATCAGTGCTCGACCGCTTTTTCAGTAAGAAAGATCGGGCCAAGCTCTTCCGGAGCTGGGCTGGCAGTGCCAGCATGTGGATCAAGGTACGCTTTTGTTCATATTTCATTATCCATTCCTAGCCAACTCTCATATGCGTCCAGGGTGGTTCAGCGATTTGGGGCAACGGCACTCATGCTCCCGATGACCCTGATGGCTCCACAGACGCCGGTATCTCGCACGGACACTTCGTTTCCTTCCGTCAGCATCCAGAGGCGACGACCGTTGGCGCACTCGCGCTCGACCGGTATACGCGCAACATGACTGTGGATGATGTCAGCACATGGGTGCTCGAGCATACGCCCACTGCCTACCAGAAGATGGTCTCGAACAATTACAGCTACGGGATCGAGTACGACGAGAAGCGGCTCGAGGAGAACAACAAGGACTTTAGGACGTGGACAAATCCTTTGGAAGTCCGGTAAGTCTAATGAAATGTGTGGAGTCGGCATGTATTCTAACGCGAGAGTGGGTGTTTAGGCTGCCGATCGCGCCAAGTATGAAGCTGTTCTGCGTTTATGGACACGGAAAGGAGACCGAGGTTCGTCCGAATCATCTTGGCCTACTTACTATATTTGCTCACATTTGCTCTCAGCGCTCGTACTGGTACGCTCGTGGCGCATACGAACACGACGAGGCTGCCATGGCAGACGCACCAGGCGCGACATGCGCCTCCGAGGCCGAATGCACGAACGAGCGCCCACCACTCGACCTCCCGTTATCGCGCAGCAGCTTCATCGACGTCGGTGTACAAGAGGACCGCACGGAGTCCCCAATCAAGATCCGCAGTGGCGTCGGGCTCGGTGAGGGCGATGGGACAGTCAGTTTGATCAGCCTTGGCGCTATGTGTGCAGAGGGCTGGAGGAGGGAGCGGTGGAATCCGGGTGGCATCAAAGTCAAGACATACGAGGTGCGCTTGAGGTTGCCTGGTCGATACATATTACTGACAGCAGTAACTATACAGTTGCAACATCAGCCAAACTACAACCTGCGTGGTGGTGCACAGACGGCAGAACATGTTGACGTGTTGGGATCGACGCCGCTCAACGAGCTTATCCTGAAAGTTGCAGCTGGCGCGGGCGACGAGATCCAGGAAAGGTTTGTGAGTCCCGTCCGCGAGTACGCGAAGAAGATGCGGTGGGATCCGTAATACCAGTATCGGTTTTATATTCATTGTTGGATTAAGGTGTTTACTTAGATAGACTCTGTATTGCTCTCCTGCTATGTACGCTGCAGCTCTCATTACACATCTACCGATTATTGTCAAGCAGTCGCGTTTACTCCAACGGATAACCTAAAAATCCATCCAAATGGCGCCACAACCCTTGGAGAAAAGCATACGTAGGCGAACACGGGACACAAGTAGCTATCAAAACTCGAAGAAGGCAGCGGTCACGTTACAAGGAGAAAGTTCTGCGTGACCGTGTGTGAACAGGTGGCGCGGATGGGCCAGCTTCAAGGTCCAATACGATCCCCCGGCTGAGTCGACTTGGAACATCCCTTGATCCGCCAAGTGAGTGAAATCTCAGATGTCTCGTCGACGGCTCCGATGTTGTTTGCATGTCGCTCAAGTTCGACACTGGTGATCTGACATATGGTATTGAGCTTCGAATGGTACCATCCTCGCTTTGTCGCTCGTCGTCATCATCGCTCAACCGAGACTGAGAGGATGTTCGTGCATGGGGGTGCGTGTTTGCGAGCTGAAAGTCACTGAAGTTGAGGGTTGTTAGGTCGTTGAACTGAAACAAGTCTCCGGCGCCGCAACTTGCTGTCCCCGTGTGCACCTGCAGCTCTACATCTCTGTATTCCTCCGACCACTCATACTTGCTTGGAGCTTGTAGTAGAGTGTGCTGCCTCGTATTCCTACCGGTACGCTTATTGCCCAAGTCGACGCTGGCTCTCGTCGCGTGCCGCTTCGAACGGCTCTCGGACAAACCCGTATGATTCGTGGACGCCATGCGGCTGAGAGATGAAGAACTCGACGAAGCAAAGGCTTTGGAAGGTGACCCCTTACAGGTGGTCGTGCTGAGTGTGTTCGTGCCGGTGCCTTGCGTGTTGGCTGCAGAGGTGGGACCAGTAGGCGGCGTCACGTCACCTGCACGACGGTTGACGGCGCTGTCGAGGGCGATCGTAGTAGCGAGCGTGCGCTTGAATAGGGCGCCACGCAAGTTGAGCACAAGGCGTGATGCGAGCATGCTGAAGAGTGTGCGCTGCAGTCTACATAGATTCCGGTTCGTCAGCTCGGAGCTCGAACAAAGGGAAGGGGCAACGATAGCACGGATAACAAGAGAACTTACGTGACCAGCATTAGCTTGAGCTCGTCTGGCGCGAGCGCAAAGACGAAAAGATTGGCCGTGGACGCACAGAAGAGGACGGCGAAGTACAAGAAGCCTAGCCTCGCATGAGCAACAGCACTGCACAGCACAAAACAAACCTACCGTCCTCATACATGCTCTGAAACAGCTCACTTGAAGTACCCTCTTGAACTGGTGAGCCGCTGTGTTAGCCTTACATCCAGCACGCGGCAACATCAAAAGACACACCCATTGGGAAGATCTTGATCAGCATGAGAATGACAATCGCTGCAGTCCACCTCGGTCAGCTCCCTCTGATACCCGCTAGCGAGTAAGAACTTACTTGAGTCAAACATAATCGTGCTACCCCACACCACCTGCACAATGTTCAACTCTTTGAATGCATTGACGCATGGTCGCACGCCGCCCTCCATGTCCACCGCTACCCATCATGTCAGAGACAGCGGGAGGGAAAGGGAAGGATATGATACATACAGTACGCAGTGATTGTAAAGTAGAGCACCGCGCTACATGTAGCAAATGTGCATATCTGCGACCCGCGTGGAGCCGGCCGTCAGCCACAGTGAGGAAGGAAGGGAGAACAACGTACAAGGAACATGATAACGAGAAACCCGAGTATACGCCTGCTGCGATTCCAGAGAGCGTATGTGCGCAAGAGCATTATGACTGGAGGCGCTTGATTAATAGGCGTAGAGAATGCACGGCGGGCAGGCGAATGAATGTACCTTCCACAACTGCAAGCGAGAAGACGGAGAGCCAATTGTCGACACTGAACCAAGGTAGACAGCTATTGATACCGTTTCTCAGTGAGTATGATTGCTATATGCGAGGTTGATGCTTACAGCTAGGAGAGAAGTCAGTCATCACGCGCGCAAGTGACACAACGAAACTGACGCGACGATCAACCCCAGGGTTAACGTAGGCTGACCAAAAGGGCAGGACTGATGAGATCAAATGCCTCGTTTATGTACGCGTGTGGCTCACTGTTGATCAAGATCGCAATGTCGAGCGGTGGAAGGTATCGGTTCTGCGAAACAAACGTCAGCCAGACCTAAACGGCGCAGTCCATACGAATTGTCTGACCAGGAAGAAAAGAGACTTTCCCTGCGAGATGTTGTCAGCAATGAACAAATGAGCATTGAGGACGTACAAGCTTCTGCCCCGGTTGAAGCCACATGAACTCGATCTGCAGACCTTCCTGAGCTGGATGTAGCTAAACTCACTACGAGGCGCATACCTCGTTACCTATGGTGATGGATATGTCCCATAACAGAAGCATAAACGCGCCGACTACATGCGCTGCGTATTAGATGGATGGTGCATGCAAGCGTTGCCGCGCAGGACTCGCCGGAGCAGTACTGCGCGTGCTGCGTCATAAACAAGCGATGCAGAGGTGGGATTGCAAATAGAAAACGTACGTTGTTGATGACTGTGAGGTACAGACTGTGTATCAACGCGGGATCGACGGTCGCAAGTGTGGTGGCGGGGCCTTCCAGACCCATCCGGACAGTCGCAGTGGTGGTCAAGTTGCTCATTACCGGTCTCGGTTGTCGCCTCGGAATGGCTCTCGACCAAGAACAAGATGTCAGGAGGACAAGAGCAAAGAGATCAGGATGGGTCAAAGAAAGAGGGCCGACGTGAAGGGGATGCAGGGTAGGTGGCCATCCCACGCGAGAGGGACAAAGGAACGAACACGAACGCGAGGCAAGGCGAGGCGCTAGACCTGATGAAACGAGTGGATGCCTCGCGCCGGCCTGTCTAGCTGATTTTGATCTAAGCAACATTCACGGTACTGCCAAGGCTCAGCGTTCATCAGCTGGAGCTCTGGAGACTGTCCCGCGATTTCTAATAATGCCATGAACCAGACGCGAAGCAGGGTTACATGATGATGTCTCTTCTCGGCTAGTGCCAAGGAGAGATATATCCTCGATGCACAGCCTTTTCGTTGCTCGTTGCGGGTTTGCGGGGTGCATTTGGGAGACAAAAGCCATTCGGCTGGAGGCGGAGCGGTGTTTGCGGCTATTACCGCTTCCCTGCCTCCTTCCAATCTGAATTTCAAAGACGAAAACGCACAGACGACACAACAAGGACTACAGCACCACGAAGGAAGGCTTAGAGTCGGCCGGTCGCGACCGAAGCAAAGCGAAGCGGCTCTTGTCCTTTCTTCGACATGACGAGCGAGACGTCACCTGACGCGCCGCCACTCACGGAGATGAAGTACAACCGCTCGAGCTCGCTTCGGCGAGCATCCCATCTCGACTCACCACCCGACGAGAGACCCGAGATTGCCTCTTCGACGCTCACTCTATATATCTACGCTTCCCAAGTCAGCACCTATGCCGAGCCAAGGAAGGTGGTTCAGAATGATGATGAAGTGGTCGCGGGTCTCGCAGTTGTCGCAGTTGGCGCACCATTCACAACCGATCCCGACGCGTTGCTTGGCCTTCTTCACGGTTCGTTAACTGAATTCGAACACTTCGCCCGCGAACATGGGTGTTTGTGGCTGCGTCGCGTCGCGAAGGGCATCTGCTCCAATCGGGAGGGCACGTTGCGTGTCCGAGACCCCGGCGCCGCTACGGACGACGGCAGATTCCACATGGTCGCCGACAGCGATGCTTTGATTGCCGCAGACTACTTGTATGTGGTAGGAGAAGTCAACGGTGACGGCGATAGCGACAGAGATGAAGATGAAGATGGAGGCAACGGCGACGAAGCTAAGGATGAAGATGGAGGCGGGACCTATGTCGCCCTCACTAAGATATGCCGGCGGTATAGCGTCACATCGGTGTCAAGTACAGGATCCACCTCGACGATGGGCAACAAGGTCAGGATACGCGATGGACAGGCTTGCTGGGTTTCGGGTATGCTCGCTCCATTGGTCAACAGTCACATTATTCCGGTTCGCGTCGGTGATGCAACGGCCCGTCACATCTTGGCCACCTTTGATGTACCGGAGGAGGTTTGGAGGGACATTACAATTTTCGACCCACGCTTTCGGTGTACGCTCTTTGCGGGATTAGATCCGGCGTTCAGCATGTTCGAGTTTGGCTTCTACGGGATGGAGGTACGTGTTCAATCGGCCGAGTCGGCGTTTTACTCAACTCACGTGCTGCAGAGCCCATATGTATGCCACGACTTCGGCAAGCACACTGCAGGTCGAGTTATGACTACTCACGGACTATCTCCAGAAGACAAGCCCGGCACACAAGTCTTACACTTGAGTCCCGCAGGTCCGGCTGATGCGAATGCTGAAGGTCTCCCGCCGCCAGCCGTGTTCCAGTGGCACTATTTGCAATGTGTCATCCGTCGCTTTGGCCACCCAAACTATGTGAATCGACAACGCATTAATCTGCCGCTGGCGGAACCGCGGAATCGGAAGGCGAAGTTGTGGACGACGCCAACTGCCACATCCTGGCCGACGGCGGTATTCGACCTCCAATCCTTTGCTCGACATGAAGCCAGAGAAAAGATATTGAAAGCGGACGAGAACGCTAAGCGTACAAAACGTATCTCGCAGTGGCTTGGTGGGGTTGGCTAGGCAACATGCTCTGCGTCGGCGTGAGCTGCCGTTGACAACTTCATCTGTAAATGTCCTATCAATGTCGTTATCGTACTGAGTGTCTTGTGTGATCTCGGGTGCAGGACGCTATATTGAGTGAACATAGGATTGAGGATGGACTTGAACGCGCCGCCCCACTGAACTTATCTTGCCGACCTCCGCCCAGCAGTAACTCAAGGTTCGGCTTCGGCTCGGTCCGATAAACCGCTTGACGTGAAGCCTCCTGCGAAGCCCGACACTATGAGAATAATTGATCCACTGTCTCTGAGCGGAGGTAGTGATATGCTTAGGCGGGCGAACCCTACTACTGCCGCATCAACGAGTTCAAGGATATTCGCTGCGAACTAGCTGCTCTTACAAATGAGTTTGAGAGAAAATTTTAGCATGGTTCAGTATTACACGCCTTGCGACCAACTGTGAGTGTAACGGAACAGCAGCAGCAGGGTCCGTGCGATCGGAGTTTGGGTAGCGTCGTCAGGATCTGGTGCAGCTCCGGTTTAATCCTGGACACGATTGAACTCTCGGATAGAAATTACCTAAGCCTAATGTGTCTAGTCTCCTCTTGATAGCAGCCTAATAAAATGCACATTTTGGCGACAAATTGTTTGGAGCGGACTAGTGTTAGCACCTTGGCGCATTTGCAGATCTGGACCAAGGCTAGCGGCCGATCATTGAGCAACAAATCCCTAAGACGCATTAACGACCCAATCCTGGGGGTCATTTGTACCTCCGCGCGAGTATAAAACTGGAGGCCGGCTCGCATTCAGCCGGCGCCTGGGTTGGCCACCTACAAGTATGTCGCCAGGTAAGTCAGTCGCTCGCCTGAGACAGTCTGTTCTAATATATCTGTTCATCTCAGCGATTTCGACAACGACAACAACAACGACAACGACTAAGATCCAGCGTGTCCTCCTTCCCGGCCACTTTGACTCGGGATTGAACTTTGCCGCGACCTCGCTTTCGCGTGGTAAGCGCAAGTTCGACCCGAGTCGAGGTAGACCTGCAGCGAATGCTGCGACCTTCCTACCGTCCCCAGAAGCCTGGCTCTGCTCGGTCCGTCTTGAGGCGGATAACATGCCGACCAGAATAACCCCGCCCTGGGCTACTGTGATGCGGTCAGGGCCTGTCAGTGGCTGGGAGGGAGGGACGACTCGACAGGCAACCTCTGAGGATGGGTTGGCACTGGCAGGTGAGTGATGCGGCCAGGTTCTGATACATACGTTACTTCTCAGCGCCAACTCGATGACGACAACAATTATGACCAAGAATCAACTCCTCCTTCTCGGCCACTTTGACTCGGGATTGAAATTTTCTGCGACCTTGCTTTCGCGAGGTAAGCGCAAGTTCGACCTGAGTCGAGGCAGACCTACAGCGATTGCTGTGACTTCCCCGCTGGCCCCCAGGATTGGCGCTCTGCCCGGAAGTTATTCCACGCAGATGTCGACACCCTGGGCCCCCAGAATGAGGTCAGGGTCTTCCAGTGACTGGGAGGCAGGAACGACACGATCACTGAGGGAGTTTTCAGGTTCCTCACCGGTGCCTTTGACTCGGGATTGAATCTTGCTGCGATTTTGCTCTAGCGAGGTGAAGCACAAGTTCGACTCGAGTCGCGGCAGACCTTCAGCGTTTGCTGTGACACTTCATTTGGGCCTAGGATCAGTGCTCTGCGCGGTCCGTTGCGAGACGGATATTTACCGCGCGGATGTCGCCAGCCTAGGTGCCATACTGTGATCACGTGACGCACAGGTTTACCAGTCGCTGGTCAGGAGCCTGATGGTTGTTTGCCAATGAGCGCGTCGGATGACAATTGGTGAGTTCCGGTATATCTGTAAATGCGTTATCGGACTGACACAAGACTAGCGACGCTTTCCAGCCGTACCGACTTTTGGTCTACATCATTCCGACGCCAAGGCTCGCGTGTTGGGACTCAGCTTCCCACCATGTTAAACGCTCTCTTCCTGCACTACCATGCCCGGTCTTTCGAACAAATCGGATGCGGCCGTCTTAATCGCGCATTTGCTCCATACGCCTTCCAGCGAACAATATCTTCCGCCCGCTTTCCTCGTACGTACCTACTAGTAGGGTAACACTCCACTGTGCCAAACTCTGATTATTCTACACTGCTACCCGGAAGGCCGATGTGCTCGGCAAGCCTTGAATGGTCTATTCATCACCTCAGCGTGACGAGGCTCTTAGTACAGTGGTCAACTCAGTCCTTTGCAACCTTGTTGGACGTTTGAGCTCTCTTGCGACAAAGATTGCTGCGAAATTCTGGAGATGCGATACCAGCCCCCGTCGAAGTTGTCAGCCTGAGATCCATTGCGACCTTGTAAGGGGAAGAAGGTCCAACTCGTTGAGTAGTTCTTTGCACCCGCGCTAAGCGCGCGTGGCTTGACCTCATCACTCCGCCACTCTGTTGGTGCTTCTTGCAACAGCAGAGCATATTTGCGGCAAGCTCATCCTTGAGGCTGAGACGAGCTCTCAAATGGTCGAAACTTGATCCTAGGGAGGGTGACACCTTTGCTGAAGGAGCGGACCCCGGTTTGGTCTGCATCATCGTTCTCTGCTTATTAGCCTTAACGGCACCAAAGCGCCGCGCCGAAGAGCGCAGAAGGCGTGATACGGGGGTGACATCAAGCCTCGCTATATCGCTCAACTCTGCGGGGAGACCGAACTCCTTACCACCCTGGCAACTCTCATTTGTTTGTTCGCCTTGCTGGTCCTACCGGAGCTTTAACTCCTTGCTGCACGAGTACCGTGCAACTTGCTGGCCACTACTGTATTCTTCATGGAAGCCAGGTGACTGTTCGCTGTGCGCTATGCGCTGGTCCGACGGGAAATCGGCACACGTCCGCGTTGGTTCTGATCAGTCACGCTCATGTTGCATACCTGACCCCACATCTAGCTCAACTTAGGCTCCCGGCCGCCGATTGACATGCCCCCATACGGGCTGAACCGATCCTGGTCCTAAAGTATGCGCTGAAGCAGACGTGGCACTCATGATCTCCCGAGCATTCACCCGAACTGTTCGTCACTCGTATCTCCGCAGTGTCAAACGCGCCAACAACTATTCGATATAAATTGGAAGAGGCACAGCCAATCTTGCTGTCTTCGTACACCTTTATCGTACTGCGTCGCTGCCCAATTCCTGTTCTCAAGTCGCCATGAAGTCTCTGGCCGCTCTCAGCCTTCTCGCTGCTCCGATAACCGTCTATGCCTCTCTAGACGCTGGCATGAAGGCAATTACATACTTGACACACATTGTCCGAGTCGATGTACTGACGGTCAATTAATCTCTACTTTTTAACAGTCTAAGGGCAAGGCGTACTTCGGCGCAGCTCTGGACCCGAACACCATCAACGACTCTGCTGTCAATGCCGCAGCGCGAGCAGACTTTGGTTGCTTCAGTGAGTTGATCGAAGCCTCGTTGCGAGTTGAGACTGAATTTCGCCGGCAGCACCCGAGAACAGCGCCAAGTGGGAGTCGATTCACCGTCCGTGCCCACAACATCCAAGGATTCACACCAGTTCTGACTTCTAGACAGCGAGCAATGGAACTTATAACTGGGGAAGCTTCGACACGCTCGTCAATTTTGCTCAGGCAAGTTTCATCATGATGTGCCTGACTCGCCCATTCTCAAGTTTTTTTCCCTTCATCTTAGACCAATGGCAAAGCGATCCGTGGTCACACCCTCCGTGAGTCCACCCCTCCTTGAATCATTTTTGATTCACAAGACTCATCCCCGTCACAGTATGGCATGCCCAGCTGCCTCAATATGTGCGTTGATATATGCAATTCGGTTCGGGCAGATAGCTAACATCGATTTCAGGTCAAAGACATCAACAGCGTCTCCGTCCTGACAGCCACTATTCAAGCGCACGTCGCTGCCGTAGTAGGTCGCTACAAGGGCAAGATCCTACATTGGGACGTTGCGAACGAGGTCGTCGCCGACAATGGCTCGTTGCGGTCGTCTGTCTTTTCGAATGTGAGGCTTCTCGGCCATCTCTTGAACTCTTCCCATATCTAACGCCTGATCAAATTGGTAGGTCTTCGGCGGAGATACTTTCCTTGACGTTGTGTTCAAAGCAGCGCGCGCAGCTGACCCGAACGTGAAGCTTTATCTGAAGTAGGTGGCGGCCGAGATACTTGTGCATTTGCTGACCGAAGCACACCCTCTTCGTCTACTAGTGACTACAACTTGAGTATGTCACTTGATTGTATCCGCTTCATTCTCTGACTTCAATCTTCAGACGATCCTGGTGCCAAGCTGAACTACTTCATCGCACTCGTGAAGAGACTTCAGGCTCGCGGTGTCCCTATCGACGGTGTCGGTACCCAGGCCCATCTGGGCTCCGGCAATCTCGGAGGCTTCAACTCCGCTTTCAACCAGCTCCTTGGCCTTGGGCTCGATGTCGCGATCACCGAGCTGGATATTGGGTACGCTGGCATTTCAAGCCAGCACCCGGTGTAGCTGATTGAATTGTAACACCCGTGCAGCATTTCGGGCGGCGTCACCTCGGCCAAACTCACTCAGCAGCAGAATGATTACAACTTGGTCACCAAGGCCTGCCTCGCGGCGCCCAAGTGTGTCGGCATCACCGTTTGGGGTGTTTCGGACAAGTACTCGTGGCTCGGTGCCAGCTCGGCGCCGCTCCTCTTCAACGAGAGTGTGCAGAAGAAACCTGCTTACACTGGCGTTGAGAGTGCGATTGGTTCAGGGACGAACTCGACGAGCACAAGCACGAGCACCACCACTACGACCACGACCACCTCTGGCGGTGGCAACGGCTGCACGGTTGCCAAGTGGGGACAGTGAGTCCACGGAGATTTATCTTTGCCGCGTACTTTATGCTGACGCTGTGGTGCCAGGTGCGGCGGGCAAACATATACCGGATGTACTACCTGTGCTTCTGGTTCGACATGCACCTACTCGAACGCCTGTAAGCCGGCTTACATTATCGGATGAGAGCAGAAGCTGACGATTATAATTGCCGCCAGTCTATTCCCAGTGCCTATAAATGTAGCCACTCCCGAGGTTTCTACAGAGTTTGCGCAGTCCACAAGTTCCTGTGTGAAATACAAACTTTGTCTGTTGAATGCGACCAAGTGACGAGATTCCTTCTGTGGCTCGAATTCTTGGGCCTGAACGTCATAAATAAGCCCTCCGAGGATCTTGCGGTGTGCGTCCCCGAGCTCTGCATAGACCGGACGATGTCGCTTGCTGTCCGAAGGCGTCTGTGGTACTTTGAGTCTTTGTATATCGACGCGGCGTCTCTTTTTTGCACTGCGTCTTTCGATCTTGTTGCTGCCGCCTGCGGATCCTGCCGAGGTGGCGCATGAGCACCACGGATATCTCACGCAGCAACACATGACAACATGTCTCGCATGCCAAAACTGATTCCGTTTATTTTTAATATGGATCCATGGGCAGATAATTAGTTGGCGCTGGCTGTGAGGATAGAAAAAAGGAGATACCGTCTGGCTAGTGGAATATGTTGACGGGTGATTCGTGACCGAATGCGGTAACGTGATTTGCTCGTTTGATTGACACGACACGAGCCGAGGGAAAGAACCTGATTGGCGAGGGCATAAGAGGCGCAACAAGAGGAATAGGTTTGGTGGATGGAGAGGATCGAGCCAATGGCTTGGTGAGCTGTGTTGTCTTCAGTCCGCTGGTGTATAGTCTACCTTTCACATTATCGCAATGAATTGGCTGTGCTATGACTGGGCAGTCTGATGATGAATGATGCAGTCCTCGATCTCTGAGTGAGCACGGAAGCAACGACGGATTCGGACGCGCTCGCCACTTGCCCTTGATCTTTATCCACTCACCTCACCGATGTCTGCTCCCGTATTCGAAGTATCCCCCGGCGTGCAGCAGTACGCCTGGGGCAAACACGGCTCGTCCTCCAAAGTCGCGCAACTCGGCCTCGCGCCCTCCGAAGTGCGCGCCGACACACCCTATGCCGAGGTCCGCGTCCATGTCCCTCACATACACATCCCATCGCTCACACGGAGTCGCAGCTGTGGATGGGTACACACCCTGCCCTGCCGAGCACACTCAAATCCACTAGTGTCCCATTACGCGAGCATCTCCGGGCACATCCAGAGTTACTGGGCACCGCGCGTGAGACATACGACGGCGATCTGCCGTTCCTGTTCAAGATCTTGAGCATCAAGACTGCCTTGAGCATCCAGGCTCATCCGGACAAGACGTTCGCAAAGGAACTGCATGCGAGGTCGCCGGATGTCTACAAAGGTAAGGTGATGCGCGGATCGGTTCGAGTGCTCATGTGATGCGAGATAGACGCGAACCATAAACCGGAGATGGCGCTCGCGTTGACGGACTTTGTTGCGCTGTGTGGCTTCAGACCGTTCGACACGATCGCAGGGTATCTTCAGAACGTACCGCAGCTCGCGGCGCTGGTACCGTCAGAGGCACTTGAGGCATTTGTGAAGAATCAGAGCGCGGAGACGTTCAAGGCCGTGTTTGCGGCGATCATGAGTGCCGATCCTGCGCTCGTCAAGAATCAGCTTCAGGCGCTTTCGACCACAATGCCGAAGCTTGAAGATGGACTGAGAGACCTCGTGAAGGAGATTGAGGGGCAGTATCCAGGCGATGTGGGCGTGTTTTGTTTGTTCCTGCTCAATGTGGTGAGGTTGCGTGCGGGTGAGGCTATCTTCTTGGGTGCAGGCGAACCGCACGCATATATCTCTGGTGGTACGTACAACTCATTGAAGCTAGACGGTATCTGACTGTGAGCTTGTGGGACAGACATTGTCGAGTGCATGGCGACGAGCGACAACGTGCTTCGTGCGGGTCTTACACCCAAAGCACGGGACGTGCCCGCGCTCCTCAGAAGCTTGACCTACACCTCTGGACTCCCGGATATCCACCGCGTCTTCCCAAGTCCACTCAGCACGACCACGAAGATCTACGATGCGCCAGTCCCAGAGTTCTCCGTGCTCGCGACAGACCTTGCAGCAGGTGCCAGCGAGACACAGCGCGCGTTCACCGGACCCAGTCTTGGTTTAGTCACGGCCGGAGGGGGCACGGTTAAGTGGGGGACCGGTGAGATAGGGTTGAAGGAAGGTTCGGTGTTCTTTGTGGGGGCGGATACAGAGGTGACACTGGTGGCTGGGTCAAGTGCGTCACTCGTCGTCCACCGCGCCTTCAACGAGTGACGCGCTCGCACTGACCCTCGCTGTACCCATACACACTTGTTCAAATAATATAGAGCAATCGCGCGGCAAATAATAAAGTGGAAAAGTCTGACGCTCGGCGGAAACTGTTTTGGTTCCGTTCCACGTCGTGCTCGTTCTTACGCCAGTCCCGTTCACGCACGCCTCGTCTCCGCACGCTCCCGTCATCTCCAACACCTGCGCTCTATCGCCCGCACGCTGGTCGCGACGCGTACACCATGAATATCTTCCGGCTCCTTGGTGCGCGCCCAACTCCAAATCCCATGACGCGCACTCTCATTCGCTCATCCAACTTTCCGCAGGCGACCTCTCGCATCTTGCGTCGATTCTCATCCTGCTTCACAAGATCCACACCACCAGGTCCTGTCGAGGCGCGTCTCCTCCAAGCATTTACTTGTTGAATTCAATTAACGCTTGAATGGTTACAGGCATATCGTTCAAGACGCAGGCGCTTTACGTCGCCGTGTTCTGTTCGCGCTACCTAGACCTGTTCACGTTCGACTTTATCAGTCTGTACAATGTCACCATGAAGATCTTCTTCATCGGCTCGTCCGCGTATACCCTCTACCTCATGCGCGTCCGCTTCCGGTGAGTCCTTGCCTCTTGCGCGTTCTCTTCCATCCTCAACACTCAACATGACCGTCAGCCCGACACACGACCCGAGCATCGACACACTCCGCATCGAGTACCTCCTCGGCCCCTGCGCACTGCTCGCTCTTGTATTCAACTACCGCTTCACGCTGCTCGAGATCCTCTGGAGCTTCAGCATCTACCTCGAGAGCGTTGCCATTCTCCCTCAACTCTTCATGCTCCAGCGTACAGGCGAGGCCGAGACGATTACGACCCATTACCTTGCTGCGCTGGGTGCCTACCGTGCGTTGTACATTCCGAACTGGATCTACAGGTGTGTCTATATGAGGACATGGGGATAGGAGGTGCTAATGTCATGTTAGGTATGCGACGGAGGGCAATGTGGACCCGATTGCCGTCGTTGCGGGGATTGTGCAGACGGGTCTGTACCTCGACTTTTTCTACGTCTACTTCACAAAGTGAGTCTCGTCTTGCTCCCAATCCACCACTGCATCCCCCGCGCGGCTTCTTCATGATCTCCGCGCAAACTCAACGCTGACCATGACCCTCCTCCTTTCTACAGAGTCATGCAGGGGCAAAAGTTCGAGCTCCCCGCGTAAAGAGCTGCGTATGTAACACGCATTGTGCGGCAAAGCCGAGTGCAATAAATTACGCAAGATGTACTAGAGAACTTCGTGGGTTGGGTTTGGCGGGGACGAGGGGCGAGCGCTCTGTTCCTGCAGTCTGTGGCTCGAATTGGGTATCGTCAATTGCAAAGCATCGCGGGGTCCTGAGAGGCATACAGCATCACGTAACATTGTGAACGAAGTTTCACTGTGTTGCGTTGGCACTATATCAGTTCGCATATATGAAGCATGCTAAGATTCGCAAAAACGCTGTCATTTGCCGGTCGTATGCCTAAGACGAGGTCGTCCTGGCCTAAATCTACATGGTGCTAATTCCTGCCACCTGCAGCTCGTGACCTGAGTGAGAAGTTCTTCATCTTGAGATCTCTAGACCCCTGGGGACGCATGGCATCCTGGCAGACGAAATTGGATTTCTGTCAAAGATATGTACTGACACGTACAAGCAGTCAAACCCGTAAGAAAGAAAGACGGAGGGTGTCGTGGCTAGTGAAGACTTTACAGTAGGGAACCCTAAGGAGATCGCTTGGCAGCACTGTGAAAACCCAACCAGATGGACAAACCATACGACTAAGCCCGGTCTACACACGCATTGGAATCTTCAGTAGGAGAATCACTATCCACTTCAAGATCCTTCTTGCGCCTCACCCATGAGCGCAGGCTTCAGCGTCCAGATCGAATGCGAGATACCGGGATATGGGCTTATGACAGGCTGAAACAAAACGCCGCATAAGCTCTCCTGCCGCCGCAACATCAACTTGTCAACATACGGTGCCCATGGTACCAATCAAACGAGGCGGAGGCGGGCGCACACCGAATGTGCGCTTGTCATCTGGTGAGACGAACTTGCCAGTAAACGTATTGTCGGAGATTTCGCCGTCTAGGACGAAGACCCAGGCATGGTGCTGGTGATGGGTCGTCGTGGCCTGTTTTCACCAT
>Ga0247815_10001116_pt1 | contig 20712 bp, 17 predicted proteins | sample UWRJL194509B1_FD_181014 | JGI IMG/M metagenome (GOLD analysis project Ga0247815, IMG submission 181014) | Plant litter microbial communities from Arlington Agricultural Research Station in Wisconsin, United States - UWRJ-L194-509B-1 | ecosystem: Environmental > Terrestrial > Plant litter >...
CGTAGTCGGAATCGGTGTTCTCGATCTCGGCACGGATCTGCTTGACGCGACCGGCGATGGCGTCGGCGTCGCCGGTGCCCTCGATGATCGTGGTCTCGTCCTTGGTGATGACGACCTTGCGGGCGCGACCAAGGAGGTCGAGGGTTGCGTTCTCGAGCTTGAGTCCGACTTCCTCGCTGATGACCTGGCCACCGGTGAGGATGGCGATGTCCTGCAGCTGCGCCTTGCGACGGTCGCCGAAGCCGGGAGCCTTGACGGCAACCGACTTGAAGATGCCGCGGATCTTGTTGACTACGAGAGTCGCGAGAGCCTCGCCGTCAACGTCCTCGGCGATGATGAGCAGCTGCTTGCCCGACTGGATGACCTTGTCGACGATCGGCAGGAGGTCCTTGATGTTCGAGATCTTGCCGTTGACGATGAGGATGTAGGGGTCTTCGAAGACCGCTTCCTGGCGCTCGGGGTCGGTGACGAAGTACGCCGACAGGTAACCCTTGTCGAAGCGCATTCCCTCGGTGAGCTCGAGCTCGGTGCCGAACGTGTTCGACTCCTCGACGGTGACAACACCTTCCTTGCCGACCTTGTCGATTGCCTCGGCGATAAGTGCGCCGATCTCGGGGTCTCCGGCAGAGATGGATGCGGTGGCCGCGATCTCTTCCTTGGTCTCGATTTCCTTGGCGGAAGCGATGAGGGCCTCGATGACGGCGGCGGTGGCCTTCTCGATACCCTTCTTGAGGCTGATCGGGTCTGCGCCGGCTGCGACGTTACGCAGTCCTTCGCGAACGAGGGCCTGGGCGAGAACGACCGAGGTGGTCGTTCCGTCGCCGGCGACGTCATCCGTCTTCTTGGCTACCTCTTTGACGAGCTCCGCACCGATCTTCTCGTACGGGTCATCGAGTTCGATTTCCTTGGCGATCGATACACCATCGTTCGTGATGGTGGGGGCGCCCCACTTCTTCTCCAGAACGACGTTGCGACCGCGCGGGCCGAGCGTCACCTTGACCGCGTCGGCCAGGATGTTCAGGCCACGCTCAAGGCCACGACGGGCCTCTTCGTTGAAAGCAATGATCTTTGCCATGTGTGTTTCTCGTCCTTCCCGGACGTCTGCCTACTGAATTCTCTAGCACTCGGAGCATGCGAGTGCCAGAGACAAAATTAGCACTCGGTAGGGACGAGTGCAAGAAAGCACAGCGCACTCGGCAGGGACGAGTGCAAGAACAGCGCGGTGGAGCTATGGCAATCGCGCCAGCGATTGTGCGACCCCAGCGCCGACCGAGCCTGCGAGGGAGGTTCTCCGATGATTAACGCGCAAACGCCGCCCGGATGCCGGACGGCGTTTGTCGGGGCGAGCCCCGTAGTTCGTGCTGTTCTACTGCGCGAGTCGAACAGATTCAGCCTGTGGACCCTTGTTGCCGGTTCCGACCTCGAAGATCACCTGCTGTCCCTCTTCGAGAACTTTGTAGCCACCCATGTCGATCGCGGAGTAGTGGACGAAAACGTCCTGTCCCCCACCCTCGACCGTGATGAATCCGTAGCCCTTTTCAGCGTTGAACCACTTCACGGTTCCGTTCGCCATGTGTAACTCCCTGCTGCGTTTCTTGCGTCAACTGGCGATGCCAGAGCCGGGTCACGACCAGTTGCCTGCGTCATCGCGACCTGCGATATTGACTTTGCTTGGCGCGGGTCAAAACAGGGTCGGATGGGTGACCAATCCCAGATATTAGCGGAGCTATGTTTCGCTGAGTTGACCAAAAATGCCCGTGAGAGCCGTTATTACGCCTGCGGAACAAGAATTAAACATGCGCGTAACACGCTGATCATCCGGAGGGACGGATTCGAGCCGTTTTGGCCCCGTGAGCGGTGCGAGAGGACGCGGTGTCGCAGCGTGCCTGGCCGGGCGGCGCTGGCCTGCGCCCGCAATGAAACGGCGTTAGCCCGCGACTGCGGCCTCGTAGTCAGAGCCGAGCACGATGGTGATCGGTGCACCTTCATAGGCGGTGCTCTGCACGACGTCGCCGACCCCGAGGGTGAGCAGCATTCCGCGGGCGACATCCTCGTCCACTACTTCGCGGTAGTAGATGATCGTCTGGGTGATGTCGGTCGCGTCAGCGCTGGCGACAGCGGTGACGGGCCACTTGTCGGCCTTGAGTGCGGTGCGGGCCTTCTTCTCGAGGTTCGGCGTCGCGGTCGCGTTGATGATCGTCGTGGTGATTCCGCGGTCCTTCTTAAGGGTGCGGATGACCTCGGGGTCGGTCAGCGGCTCGGCGGTCGGGATGACGGTCGGAGTAGCGGATGCGACGGGCGCAGCCTCGGGCTGCGGAAAGATGTTGAGGTCGGTGTTCGTGAGCGACACGGCGTACAGCCCGCCGACGACGAGCAGGCCGGTGGCGAGCGCCGCCCAGGCGAAGGTGATCCAGCCGCCGCCGCGCTTCACTGGTCCACGGTGGGCGCCAACGCGCGCGAGGTCCTCGGGAAGGTCGTCGAACTGGTCTTTGGGGTATGTGGCCATGGTTCTACTCGATCGATTCGTTGGATCGTGTGGGAGCGCCGGTGTCTCCCGCGGATGAACTGGTGAACGTGCGCGTCGCTCTCTGGCTCGTGCGCGCTTCACGCGCACGCTGCAGGGATTTGACGAGCATCGGATCATCACGCACGGCATCGGGCGAATCGATCACAACATTCAGCAACTGATAATAGCGGGCCGCCGAAAGCCCAAAGACGTCGCGGATGGCCTGCTCTTTCGCGCCAACGTGTTTCCACCACTGGCGCTCGAACGCGAGCACTTGCCGGTCGCGAGCAGAGAGACCGTCTGTGCCGGTCTGCCCAGCTTCTGGTCGTGCGGCCACAGTTCTCCCCTCGTCTGTCGCCATACTAGGCGCGCAAACCCGAGCAAACGCCGAATGCGAACGGCTCGTCGCGGTTCACGGATGCCCGGATTCTGCGGGTTGCGCCGGTTGAAGTTAGGATTACCTAAGTAGAAGGCCAGCCCGTGGCCCGGAGCAAGGACTGCAACCCGCCCCATGATTTCCCCCACTGCCCTGCGCCGCCGCGCACTCATCGCTGTCGTTGCCGGCGCCGCGATCCTTCTGAGCGGATGCTCGCTGTCGACGCCCGCGGACGGCACCGGTCCGAGCGCGCCGGCTTCGGCATCCATTCCTCTCGCCGAGCTCGACCTGCTCGACGACCCGCGCTCGTTCGTGGGCGAGTCGACCGCTGTGCTCGCCGATACGTCGGTGGTGCCGGTGACGGATGCGCCCGAGCAAACGCTGCCCGCGACCGTGGAGTCGCACGATCTCTCGGGCGACACCACCGTGACGGTGGATTCGACGGAGCGCATCCTCGCGCTCGACATCGCCGGCTCGATCGCCGCGACCGTGTTCGGGCTCGGCTTCGGCGACAGTGTGGTTGGACGCGATGTGTCCACGACGTTCCCCGAAGCGGTCGAGCTGCCGGTCGTGACATCCGGGGGGCACTCGGTCAACAGCGAGGCGATCCTGGCGCTGCGTCCGACGGTGGTTATCACCGACGGCACGATCGGACCGACGGATGTCGTGCTGCAGCTGCGCGAAGCTGGTATCGCCGTGGTGTTCGTTGACGTTGATCCCGACCTCGACGGTGTCGAGGATCTGACGACGCAGGTCGCTGCCGCGCTCGGTGCGCCGGAGGCCGGCGAGCTGCTCGCGACGCGGACGGCTGCCTCGATCGACGACACCATTGCGCAGATTGCCGCGATCGCGCCGACCGACCCGGCAGACAAGCTGCGGATCGCATTCCTCTACCTGCGCGGCAACGCCGGCATCTACTACCTGTTCGGTGAAGGGTCGGGTGCGGACGTGCTCGTCGACGCACTGGGCGGCGTGGATGTTGCCGCAGAGATCGACTGGACCGGCATGAAGCCGATGACCGACGAGGCGCTCGTCGCGGCGAATCCGGACCTGATCCTGGTCATGACCGACGGGCTGGAGAGCGCCGGCGGAGTCGACGGGCTCCTCGAGACGAAGCCCGCAATCGGGCTGACGAACGCCGGCAAGAACCGTCGTTTCGTGGATATGGCCGATGGCGAGATCCTGAGCTTCGGTCCGCGGACCCCGGGTGTGCTCGACGCGCTCGCCCGGGCGATCTACGCGCCCGAGCCGGCCAGCCCCGCGTCCTAACGCGTAGGTCACCCGTTGGTCGAGTGCGAGCTCTGCGAGCGTATCGAGAGCATGGTCGTAGATCGCAGGTAATGGTTTCGATACGCGGCGCTCGTTCCTCGCGTCGCTACTCAACCAACAAGCAGTCGAAATATTCGTTGGTCGAGTGCGAGCGCCAGCGAGTGTATCGAGACCATAGTCGTAGATCGCAAGTGATGGTTTCGATACGCGGCGCTCGTTCCTCGCGGCGCTACTCAACCAACAAGTAGCCGAAATACTCGTTGGTCGAGACCGAGCGCCAGCGAGCGTATCGAGACCATGGTCGTAGATCGCAGGTGATGGCTTCGATACGCGGCGCTCGTTCCTCGCAGCGTTACTCAACCAACAAGTAGCCGAAATACTCGTTGGTCGAGACCGAGCGCCAGCGAGCGTATCGAGACCATAGGCCGCGACACCGACCGTGATTTCGATACGTGGCGCTACTCAACCAACGAACTGCGCCAGACGATCGACTCCCCGTGGGGCGACGCCGTTGCCAGCGCAGTGCCGTCCAGGCCGAGCACGAACGTGCCGGCTTGCTGTTCGCCCGTGAGTGCAACCATCCCGGCGGCCTCGAACGAGAGCCAGTGCGCTCCGAGGCGTGCGACCTCGGCGGCGAACGCCTCGCGTGCTGCCCGCGGCAGGTAGACGAGCGTTCCGGCGGTGAGGATGACGAGGGCTACGCCCGCGGGAGCAGTCGCCGCGAGCGCGGAGAGCCCTGCCGTCGCATCGCCCGCGACGAGCGTTGGCGGGTCGGCGCGGACGATTGCCGCCGCATCCCTCGCCCGCTTTCGGCGCTCAACGGCCTCGGGCGGCACCGAGACGTCGAGCCAGCGAAGGTCGCGCTCGGTCGCGACCGAGAGAGGCGCGAGGTCGATGCCAGCGCGCCAGACGATCTCGGGCATCGCGGTCGGCAGCGGGACGTCGCCGGCGACCTCGCACTCGAGAACCACAGCGCTCGGCCCGTCGGCGGGGTCGATCCGCGTTTCGGCGCCCGACGCGTCGCGGTACCGGTAGCTGTAGCGGTCCGGGTACAGGCACAGCCCGGCGGATGCCCCAACCTCGAGCAGCGCGATCGGCCCGGGGATGAGCGACAAGGCCGGCAACAGAACGGCGCACCGTTGCGGTTCGTTGGTCTGCGTCATCCGCTGTTCTGCTTCGGGCGCGACGGACGCCCAGTTGCTCACCAGCCGGTCGCGAAAGTCCGCGTACCCACCCTCCGGCGCTCCGAGCAGCCGCGACACGGCGAACACGAGCTGTGGCTGCCGCTTGCCGCGGGGTAACTCCGTTATCAGCGCGAGAACGTCGGCATCCTGCGCGACGCCAGCCGCCCACTCTGCATACAAACCGTCGACCTCGCCGGCAACGCGCGCGTACCAGGCCGCCGTCTCATCCACGCGCCCAGTCTGCCCCGCCGGTCACCGACTTGCCCACTCTGGCCCCGAAAATCGCAAAAAATGGGGCCAAAGTGGGCAACTCGGTGCTGGGGTTACGCGGCCTTGCGGGTGCGCTTCGCCAGCAGGACGATCAGCACGATCGCCGCCACCAGCAGCACGGCGAGCAGCGCGATGATCGCGATCGCCCAGACCGGAACAGCGGATGCCGCCGGCTCGCTTGCAATCACGGGCTCCGGCGTCGCGGACGGCGTCACCACCGGCTCGCTCACCGCGCACGCGGCATCGGCCGTGATCTGAATCGTGACCGGGTCGAACTCTTCGCCGGTCTCGTAGGTTCCGAACGCGGCGGCGCCGGCGGGCGTCAGCGACGCGGGCGCGTCGGTGATCGTCGTCACGCCAGCCTCGGTCGTGGTCGTCGCGGCCGCGAGGTCGAGCGTCACGAACTCGATGCCGGGGCTGTTGATCTCTTCGCCCTCCTGCGTCGTTCCCGCGACATCCAGCGACAGGATCGCGGAGTCGCCGTCGAATCGCACGACCGGGTTTGAGACCGTCGTGTTCAGAATGCCGCCGTGGCCGGTGAAGTTGATCGATCCGGGGAAGGTCAGTTCGCCGATGCCGGTCGCGCCGTCGTAGGAACCCGTTCCGCCCGGGAAGCCGAAGCTCGGCACGGCGTAAGTCGCACCGTCGGCGACTGTCCACTCGCCGTTCGCGATCGAGCCACTGATGTAGCTGCGGAACGACTCCTTGAACCCCCAGGTGATCGCGGCGTCGGAGACGAGGCAGGATGCCGCGGTCGTCGTCACCATTGCCGCGGCGATATCGAGCGAGATGCCGCGGTCAACCGAACCCTGGAACGTGAGCGTGTGCGTGCCGGCGAGCGCCGCCGGAAGCTTGCCGGTCCAGCTGACGACGCCAGCGGCATCCGCTGTCGCGTCGTCGGCGAGCACGACCGGGTCGGAGTAGACAACGACCAGGATGCCCTTTTCGTTCGGCTCGAAGCCGTCGGCGGTCGCGGTGAGCTCATCGCCCGCGGTGAGGGTGTCAGCGCCTTCGACCGTGATGCCGGTCGCCGACGGCGCGGTGGCGTCGGCCGTGTTCTTCTTCGGGAATGACGCAACCGTCGAGGTTCCTCCACCGGATGCCTTGGCCCGGCCGATCACGAAGGTCACCGGGTCGAGTGCTTCGCCGGCCGCGTAGAACGACGATCCGTTGTACGAGAAGACATCCGCACCGTCGAAGGTCAGTGCCGCGGGAACGCCCGCGTAGCGAACCGTTCCGTTCGGCGTCGACTTGGAGCCAGCCGCGAGGTCGAGAGTCGCGAAGGCCTTTGCCGCTCCACCGTTGACGCGCACGAGCAGCGTCGCTGACGTCGCGCTGTCGATGCGCACGACCGGGTCAGAGAGCTTGATGTCGAGGATTCCGCCGTGTCCGCTGAAGCGCACCGAGCCGGAGTACTTCGAGGTGCCCACCCCGGTCGAGGCTGAGTAGGTTCCGCCGCTGGCCTGGCCGAATCCGAAGACGCCGCCCGAGCTCGTCGCGCCGCTCGTCGAGATCGAGCCCTTCGCGATCGTGCCGGTCACGTACTCGCGGAAGCTCTGCTTCACACCCCAGTCGAGAGACCCGGCACCCACGACCGGCTTCTTCGTGCCGAGCACCGAAACGCTATCGGACGACCCGGAGTACAGCACCGGATTAGCCGGCGTGAACGTCGCCGTGTAGTCGTGGTCACCGATGCTGAGCTTGGCTGTGCGCACCGTCACACTCGACGACGTGGATCTCGTCAGTTCGGTCGATCCCCTCGTGATCGTGAGCGTGCCCGCGACCGCCGGTGAAACCTTAGCGGTCAGTGCGACTGTCTTGCCGGCGACAACCTTTTTGGCGGACGCGGTGAGCTTGACGCTCGTTGCCGCGACCTCCGCGAAGCGCACGGTGGTCGCCGTCTCGAACGGTGCGTAGGCGGATCCGCCCCCGCCGTAGGTGTAGATGCCGTAGGTGCCGGTCGCGGGTTCGCCCGCGAATCCGGGGGCGACATCCAGCGTCACCTCGAAGGAACCGTCGGCGTCGATCGCGACCGCTCCGGCATCCGTTCCTCCGACCGTGGCGAGGTCAGCCGCACCCACGGCCCAGGCGACGTCGCCGTTGACCCGCTCGGTCGATGCTGCGCCGGCGCTCGGCTTCCAGTTGCGGGAGTACTTGCCGAACGCGACGTAGACGCCACCGAACTTACCCGCGAGCGGCGGGGTGACGGCGTTGGTCTCGGTACCGTTGGGCACAAAGTTTTTGCCGGTGATCGTGATGGTCTCGCCGGCGCGGTCGAGGCCGCTCTTCTTCGAGACGGTGACCTTGGGGGTCGCCGGCTGGTCGGGATCGGGGTCAGGATCTGTGCCGGGGTCGGGGTCGACGGTCGTCTCGACCGGCCAGGAGAAGCTGAGCGGATCGAGAGCGGATCCGGTTGCATAGTTGGGCAGGATTGCGTTGCCGGCCGCGGTGATCGCGGTCGGGGCCCCGGTGAACGAAACGACGCCGGTGACCGAGGTTTCGGTTGCTGCGGAGAGGTCGACGGTGGCGAACTCGAGGTCCTGCGCTTCGACGAACTTCGACGGGTCTTCGAGGCTGTTTGTTCGTATGTCGAGGATGATGACCGCGTCATCCGCGCTGATGCGCTCGACGCGCACGTTGGAGAGGTCCATGTCGAGCAGCCAGCCGCCCGCGCCGTCCTCGTGCCCCTGGAAGTGGATGCCGCCGTCGTAGGCGACGCTGCCCTCTTCGGCGTCCGCGGTGCCGGCGCCGCCGGTCCAGCTGAACGGAACGGCATCCGTCACGTTGCCCGTGAGCGTCCACTTGCCGTGCGCGATGGGGCCGGCGATGTAGTTACGGAAGCTCTGCTTGAAGCCCCAGCTCATCGTCGCTGCGGTGACGTCGCCATCCGCAGCGGATGCCGAAACAGCTCCGAGAGAGAGCCCGCTTCCCACGAGGAGCACGGTCGTCACGGCGGCGAGCGCCGCGCGCAGGCGCGGCTGTAGGGCGGTTTTCACAGATACTCCGGGGGGATTGATTAGCTAAGGCTAGCCTAACTTCGACCCTACGGGGCTGGCGCTGGCCTGTCAAAGCGTCGGCGCTTGACGCTGCCTTCCGCGTCCCCCACCGAGTTCTCCACTACGGAAATTCAGGCAATTGACCCTCATTAGCCCCGAAAGTGGCACTTTTTCGGCCGTTGGAGAGACAAACTCCTGAATTTCCGTGGTGCATCAGCGGGTAGCGGGCGTTGCGCGGAGTTGTGCGTCAGGCGAGCGAATACCACAGCTCGCGTCAGGCGAGCGGCTCCCCGGCGCGATACATCGAGATGTGGTCGATCCCCGCCTCGTCGTAGGTCTCACCGAAGCTCACGAATCCGTACTTCGCGTACAGCGGCGCAATGTAGGACTGCGCGTGCAGAACCATCGACTTCTCGCCGTACGACTTCATGACCTCGGCGACCAGCACCTGCGCGAGCCCTTCGCCGCGCCGGTCCGCCCGCACAACGACTCGCCCGAAGGTGGTGCGGGCGTCGAGGTACTCGGGTTCGTCGTTCTGGATCACGCGCAGGTAGGCGGCCGCGCCCACGGCATCCGCTATCCAGAAATGCTCGGTGGTGGGCTCGAGGTCGCGGTAGTCGAGTTCTTCTTCTTTGACTCCCTGTTCCCAGAGAAAGACATCCGTTCGCAGCTTGGCGAACGAATAGAGCTCAGAAGTCGTCAGATCTGCCCAGTACTTACGGATCACGGAACATTCAGGCATGCCGACGAGTTTAATGTAGAGATGACTTCCCTCTGATGAGGGCGCAGCTAGGAGACAACGATGACGTACAAGGTAGAGAAGACCGAAGAAGAGTGGCTGGCCGAGCTCGGACCTGTCCAGTACAAGGTGCTGCGCGAAGCCGGCACGGAGCGCCCCTGGTCGGGTGCGCTGCTCGACGAGAAGCGTCCGGGAACGTACACCTGCGGTGCCTGCAACGCTGAGCTCTTCAAGAGTGGTGCGAAGTTCGACTCCGGATCGGGATGGCCGAGCTTCTACGAGTCGATCAACCCGGAGGCCGTCGAGCTCAAGGTCGACAACACCCTCGGCATGACGCGCACCGAGATCCTCTGCGGAACCTGCGGATCGCACCTCGGCCACCTGTTCGACGACGCGTACCAGACCCCTACCGGCGACCGGTACTGCATGAACTCGCTGTCGCTTGGCTTCAACGAAGACGTCTCGGCCTAAGTGTCAGCACTGGACGCGGTCCGCCGCCGCCACTCGCACTCGAAGGTGACGAGCGAGGCGCCGACCACCGAACAGCTGCTCCCCCTTATCGAGGCAGCGGCAACCGTCGCCGACCACAGTTCGATGCGGCCCTGGCGCCTCATCGAGTTGCGCGGGGATGCGCGGCTGCGCCTCGGCAAGGCGCTCGCTGAGTCCGCGGGCGCAGAGGGCAAGGATGCCATCAAGATGGCCGAGAAGCCGCTGCGCGCATCGCTGCTCATCGCGGTTGTCGCGTCGACCAAGCCCAGCTTCAAGGTTCCGGAGTGGGAGCAGGAGGCCGTGGCGTCCGGCGTCGCACACATGCTGAGCCTGCTGCTCGACGAGGCTGGCTGGGGCGTGTTCTGGCGCACCGGCATCCACACCCGGTCGAAGGCCGTGCACAAGATGCACGAGCTCGCACCGAACGAGTACCTGCTCGGCTGGCTGTACGTCGGCGGATTGCCGGACAAGGTCAAGAGCGAGAAGCCGTCGAAGTTCGACGGGCGGAAGGTGCTGAGCGCGCTGTAGGCGTACGGGCTGGCGCCTGGCGGGCTCGCGTGCTCGCGGCGCCGGCATCCGCTCGTCTCGGGCGCCGCATCCGCTGAGGTGGCCCAAATCCTTCTTTCCGCGGTCCGCGAAGGAGGATTTGGTGCACCTCAACCTGGCCGGGTCTACTCCTGGCCGGTGGCGCGGATGCGGCGGCGCGTTGGCAGCGCCGCAATCGCGACCGCGACGAGCGTGATTGCCGCCGCCCCGAGGGTCGTGCCCGAGATCGGGTGGCCGGCGACCGGCGCGACGAGATCCAGCACCACGGACGACAACAGCTGCCCGGCGATGGTCGAGAGCCCGAGCAGCAGTACGCCCGTGATGCGCACGACGATCGCGGCGCCGGCGATGAAGATGACGCCGATCGGGCCTCCGAGGTAGAGCCACCACTCGGTCGGCAGCGAGGTCGGCCAGCCAGCGCTCACGCTGTGGATGAGCGTGATGATCAGCAGTACGGTCGTGCCGACGACGAAGTTGATGAAAGTCGCGGTGAGCGGCGAATGGGCGATCTCGCGCACCTGGCCGTTGACGGCTTGCTGCCAGCCGATGCCTATTCCGGCGATGAACGGCATAAGCAGCAGCCAGATCGGAAAGTGCGCGTCGAGCTGTCCGCTCGCGGCAACCCCGACGCCGACCAGTACGAGCGCCGATCCGATCAGGCGCGGCGCCGTGACCGGCTTGGCGACCATGGTGCCGAGCCCGCGGCGGTCGATGACCAGGCCACTGAGGGTCTGGCCCGCAACGATCGCGACCGTGAAGATGGCGACCCCGATGATCGCCGCGGCGACTCCCTGCGACAGCACAAGGAACGCGCCGGCCGCGCCGCCCGCGACGTACCACCACGGGGTGCGGCGCTCGCGGAGTGAGGCGATGACGAGTCCGAAGCCGGTGCGTCCGGTGCGGGAGACCAGCATCGCCACGATGAGAATCAGCAGCCCGCCGCCGAACGAGATGAGGGCGGCGAGAAAGCCGTTGTCCAGTTGCGCGCCGAGTTCGCCGTTGATGCGCGACTGGGTGGCGATGCCGGCGCCAAACACAAGGGCGACAGCGGATGATGCGGCGACGAGCGCACGTGACGGCGCGGGTCGTGGAGTGTGTGTGGGAGGTGGCGAAACGGTCATGGTCTCTCCAACGCTACAGAGATGCGGAACATGCCATGACCATCGAGGATGCTGTCCCGGGCTTCAGCGTCAATCTCGCTGTTTCGTCCAAGTAATATGTAGTTGCGCCATTTGCCCCCTTAGCTCAGTGGCCAGAGCACCGCTCTTGTAAAGCGGGGGTCGTCGGTTCGACTCCGACAGGGGGCCCTTCACGTCGCATCGAGCACTTACGCGGAGAGGCGTCAAAAGAATCTCACCTGCTCTGCGCTCAAGTATCACAAGCGTTCCGCTCGGTACACCTGTGCACGCGGTCACTAACACGTTGTTCCTGTTATGTTCAGCGTTTCTCTGGAATCGTGACGACGAACGGAATGAATGCAACGTCGATGAGTTTCGCCTCATCGACCGACGACTTCATCATGAAGCGGGCAGGTCCTGTCTCGGATTCAGGCTTCGCGAGTGCTCGTCGAGGATGGTTTGCTAGCACTGATTCCGCTTTGGCCAGAATGTCTGTCGCATCCACCGATCGGATGAACAGAATTAGAGCCGCCTTGGAGTCTTTCCAAACGGTGTAGGAAAGCAACTGATCGATTGCTTCGGAGAATTGCTTTTGTCCTCGCCAGATCTTGCACTCGGCGATGAACGCATTGCTGCCGTCCCAATCCAAGTAAATGTCTGTCTTGCCATTGCCGCTGAATGCCTCGCCCTTTGCCGCTCCGGCAAAACTCGCGTTGAGAGTAAAAAGGATCACATCGCGCAGCTCTTCTTCATTGAATTTTCCTGCCGTTTTCGGGAGGCGCTCCTGTGCTCGCCCCAAGTTGGTGATGATCGCAATGATCTCGCGATAGTTCTCGTCAGCGATACGTGGATCAGGATGAGTAGGCGCAGCAGTCACTGGTTGGGACCGAAGCCGCTTTGGTCTTAGCGGAACATCTATTCTTCCCTGTTTCGGAGAAGCGACTAACGGGATCTCGAGCGATTCATCGAGCGCTGCCAATTCGTCCAAGCGCGCGCGTCGCTGATCTACTCTCGCGAAGACCTCTTGGCGGAACTGATCGGTCCAGTTTGCAATATCGCCCCTTGACCAAGCGGCCTCCCTTTCAATCGCGGTTCGAAATCGTGCAAGCTCCGATTCAATAACATTGCTGTTGAGCTCTTGCGACCGAATAGTTAGGCGCATGTTCCCTCCGCTCAACTCCAACTCATGCGGAAATCCGCTGAGGGTGTAGGAGCTCGAGCGAACTCGGAAAAGGATTGGGTCACCCGAGAACGGGATTATCAAGGTGATCATTTGCCCCGCGACAGTATAGATTTCGCCAAACTTGTATGACCCCATCGAAGTTTCGACCGGCGCGGTCCTAGTCAACTGATCCCATTGAAAATCCAACGGAATGACTCTCGACTCCTCGATTAACTCGTTTACAACCCCTACGGCGCTAAACCTGACCAGCTGCGGGTCTAAGTCTTTGATTCGCTCGAGGATCTTTGCTCCGTGCTCAGTGAGTGTCTCGCGTAAGTCACCTTCGGAAAACCATGAATTTGCCATCTAAGTCCTTCGGCCGATATTGACGAATAGTATTGCCCGCTGCCGACTTTGGTCGGACGACTTTGCACTGGAGCAACGTCCGTTCTCTTGACAGACCGATACGCTTCCTGATCATGTCCGCCAAGCATCAACGGAGGCTCAAGAAATATGAAAGATCTTTTTCGCGGATATTATTCACCGACAAACGACGAGCTTGATCGAATGTGGAACGAAGGCTTAATAGTCCTTGACACGAATGCTCTACTAAATCTCTTCAGGTACACAGAGAGCACGAGGGCAGAATTTCTAACTGTTTTGCAGGCTATCGCGGAACAACTGTGGATTCCGCATCAGATCGCATTGGAATTTCAGCGACGCCGTCTCGACGTCATTGACGATCAGTCGAAGGCATACGACGATCTGGACAAGGCAATCGAGGCTGGTAAGAACGGCGTCGGCAAGGCGCTCCAAGGATTCCGGCACCACCCGCTGCTGAATAAGTCCGCTATCACTGACATCCTCGACCAAGGAATGCAGCTCGTGAGCGAGGCAGTCGCTAAGTCACGCAAGGAATACAAGTCTCGCGTCGTCGCTAGCGATGAAAACGAGGCTGTCTTTGACGCAATTTCTGCCCTCTACACCTTGCGCGTCGGGCTGCCGTTCGATGCCGAGACCCTTGACGCGCTCTACGCAGAGGGGGCTATCCGCTACGAGTCCAAGCTCCCGCCTGGGTACGCAGACAAATCGAAACCTGAGCCAGACCGCTACGGCGACCTCGTTCTGTGGCGACAACTGCTCGATTACATCGGGGCTGAGAAGCGACCAGTTCTGTTCGTCACAGACGACGGCAAGGAAGACTGGTGGCGGCAAGCGAAAGGCAAGACCTATGGGCCCCGTGTAGAGCTCGTCGACGAGTTTTACGAAGTCTCTGGAGAGCGGGTCCATTTTTATGCTCCAGAGCGTTTCTTGGAATTTGCAAAAAAGAAGCTCAGCATTGCAGTAAGCGAGAACTCGCTGATGGAGGTCGAGGAAGTATCTCGCCATCGGCCTCGACGCGATGTCAACGCGCTCTTCGCGCAAAGGTCCCGACTTCAATCCGAGCGCAACGAGTTGCAGAAAACACTGGCGTACAGAAGTCACGGCGGAGTAACTGGACGGGCCGAAATTGAAGAATTGTCTGCCCGCCTGGTGTCCATCGAATCGGAACTCGATGAACTCAAATCTCAGAGAGAGTTTGCCGAACATGGGCTCGAGGGCCTGCGTGAGGGCTCTGTCCGGAGCTCAATACGCGCCCACCTCGCTCGCACGGAAATGGAAATCGAACAGCTCACGCTGGAATACGCTGCTCTTCTTGAGCAACGCGAAGGACTATCTCGGAACCACGCAGCTATTCTCCGCGGAGCGGAAGATACGACAGTTCTCCAGCGACGTCTAAGCGCGATCATCAGCGAAGTGGAACTCATCGACCACCTCATTAACAGCGAACACTGACACATTGGCAGTTCGATACGCCTTCTTGGTGATACTCAGTACCAAGGGAATGGACTCAGTCCGAAACGACCGCTCGGACAAGTAAACAGCGCGTTATTTCTGCGTGAACGATCATCTATCCCAAGCCAAACCGCCTTCGAGCAATACTCGACCCGCACTAGCCTTGCCCCATCTGTCCAACAGACATCCGATGGTGACGAGAAGTATGAGTTCCACTGCAAAGCGCGTGATCGGCCTTGGCCTTGCGGTGCTCCTGATCGTCGGGATCGTGTTTGCCGTGTTCTGGGGCCGCCTGTTCGGAACCGCGGACGAGCCGGGCATCGTGCAGGGACCGAGCAACCTCACCGTCGTCAACGGCGTCATCGGGTCGGAGAAAAAGCCGTTTTTCGAAGACCCGGAGGTCAAGGCGATCTTCGCCGAAGAAGGCCTCGAAGTGGATGTCGTGACCGCCGGCTCCCGCCAGATCGCCACGAGTGTCGACCTTACGGATGTCGACTTCGTGTTCCCGTCGTCCGCGCCCGCCGCGGAGAAGATCAAGCGCGAGACGAAGGCATCCACTGTCTACGCTCCCTTCTACTCCCCCATGGCGATCGCGACGTTCACGCCGATCGTGACACTGCTCGAAGCGGCGGGGATCGCGAGCAAGGACTCGACCGGAACCTGGCACCTCGACACCGCGAAGTACCTCGCGGCCGTCGAAGCGGGCACGCGGTGGAGCGACCTGCCCGGCGCCAAAGAGGCCTACCCGAGTACGCGGAACATCCTGATCTCGAGCACCGACATCCGCCAGTCCAACTCGGCTGCGATGTACCTCTCTATTGCGTCGTACGTCGCAAACGACAACACGATCGTCAGCTCGCCGGATGCCCAAAAAGCGATCGTCGACCAGATGGCCTCCCTCTTTCTCGAGCAGGGGTTCTCGGCCTCGTCGTCGGACGCCCCGTTCGAGGACTACCTCTCGCAGGGCATCGGCTCGAAGCCGATGGTCATGGTTTACGAGGCGCAGTTTCTCGGTCGCGCGATGGGCGACGACGGAGCGATCACGGATGACATGGTGCTGATGTACCCGGGTCCGACGGTGTTCTCGAAGCACTCCGTCGTGCCGCTCACCGACACCGGAAACACGGTCGGAAAGATGCTCGTCGACGACCCGCGCCTTGCAAAGCTCGCCGCGCTCTACGGATTTCGCCCGGCCGACCCGAAAGTTTTCAACGACCAGCTCACCGACCACGGCCTCGACGTTCCGTCGCTGCCGGTCGACGTCGTCGAGCCGCCAAGCTACGAGACGCTCGAATCCCTGATCGACGAGATCAGCACCCGCTACGACACCCCCGCACCGCCCGTGAGCTCGAACATCGACCAGTAGGAGAACCATGTCCGATTCACCGTTGAACCTCCAGGCATCCGCGACGACGCCCGCGCCCGAAGTGCAGTCCGACCTCGTGCTCGTGCCGCCGGCTCCCGTCCAGGCGGTGGGCACCGCGCAGGCCAGCTCGATGATGCCGATCGACGACGCCCGTGGCGCCGAACTCGCCGAGCGGGCGAAGGCGTTCATCGCCGACCTGATCGACAAAGACCCCAAGGCGCCCGAGTTCACCAAGAAGATCAACGACGTTGCCAACATGGGGCGCGACGAAATCCGCGATGCGGCATCCGTCACCAATCGGATGCTGGAGCGTCCGGTCGCAGCCCTCGCCGCCGCCAAGGGAGCCGGAGACGACGGCGACGCCCAGCGCAAGGTCGCGAACACGCTCGTCGAGCTGCGCATCACCATCGAAGACCTCGACCCGATGAAGAACGACGGCGGTATCGGGCAGTTCCTGCTGAACCTCATGCCGTTCCGCGACAAGATCCGCAGCTACTTCGCCAAGTACGCCTCGGCACAGGGAACGCTCGACAAGATCCTGCGCGCACTGCAGAACGGCCAGGACTCGCTGATGAAAGACAACGCGGCGGTCGAGGGCGAGAAGGTGCGCCTCTGGGCCACCATGAACAAGTTGCAGGAATACGCGGTGCTCACCAGCGCACTCGACGCCCAGCTCGTCGAGCAGATCGAGAAGGTTCGCACCACGGATGTCGCCAAGGCCGACGCCCTCACCGCCGACCTGCTCTTCACGATCCGCCAGAAGCACCAGGACCTGCTGATCCAGCTGGCCGTCAGCGCGCAGGGCTACCTGGCGCTCGATGTCGTCCGTAAGAACAATGTCGAGCTCATCAAGGGCGTCGAGCGGGCATCCACGACCACCATCTCGGCACTGCGCACCGCGGTCATCGTGGCGCAGGCGCTCGCGAACCAGAAGCTCGTGCTCGACCAGATCACGGCGCTGAACTCGACGACCTCGAACCTCATCGTCGCGACCTCGCAGATGCTCAAGACGCAGTCCGCGGCGATCGCCGAGCAGTCGACATCCGCCACCATCAGCCTCGACTCGCTACAGACCGCGTTCCAGAACATCTACGACACGATCGACCAGCTCGACTCCTACAAGGTGCAGGCGGTCGGAACAATGCAGCTGACCGTCGATGCCCTCGAGACCAAGCTCGCCGAGGCCAGCAAGTACCTCGAGCGTGCAACGCCCGACGCACCGGCCCAGGCCTGACATGCGCCGCCAGCTCTCGCTCGTTGCCGTCCTTGGGGCGGTCGCCGTGCTGCTCAGCGGTTGCTTCCCGTCGTCCGGCGTCACCGAAGGCACCGGCAACGGACTGCCCGATGACGACCAGACGATTCGGATCCTCGCCGGCAGCGAGGTCAAGGACATGGTGCCGATTCTCGAGCAGGCGGCATCCGACATCGGCGTGAAGGTGGCGTTCGAGTACGTCGGCACCCTCGAGGGCACCGAGCTGGTGGCGTCCGGTGGCGCCGAGGGCAAGTACGACGCGACCTGGTTCCCCAACAACCGGTACCTGTCGCTGCTGCCCGGGGCCAGCTCGGCGATCACGTCGAGCGTCAAAATCATGAGCTCGCCGGTCGTGCTCGGCCTGCGCCAGTCGGTCGCTCAGTCGCTTGGTTGGGACACCACGGCTCCCACCTGGGCCGAACTCGCCGCAGCGGCATCCGAGGGAAAATTCACCTACGGCATGACGAACCCAGCCGCGAGCAACTCCGGTTTCAGCGCGCTCGTCGCGGTCGCGACCGCGCTGTCCGGAACCGGATCCGCGATCACGGATGCCGACATCACCGCCGTCACGCCCGGCATGACGAGCTTCTTCTCGGGCCAGAAACTCACGGCGGGATCCAGCGGATACCTCGCGGACACGTTCCTTGCGAACCCCGACGCCGTCGACGGCATCATCAACTACGAGTCCGTACTCATGGGCCTGGACACCCCCGAGCCGCTGACGATCGTCACCCCCACCGACGGCGTCGTCACGAGCGACTACCCGCTCACCCTTCTCAGTTCAGCGGATGCGTCCAAGAAACCGCTGTTCACCTCCCTCACCGACTGGCTCACCTCGAAGGACGTGCAGGAGCAGATCGTCGAGCAGACGAACCGTCGCCCCGGCGTGCCCGGGGTGGATACCGGTGCGACGTTCCCGGACGGCATCCTGTTCGAAACGCCGTTTCCCAACACGCTCGATGTTGCCAACACCCTGATCTCGACCTACCTCGAGTCGGTGCGCTCCCCCGCGCAGACGCTGTTCGTCCTCGACACCTCCGGGTCGATGGAGGGCGACCGTCTCGCCGGCCTCAAGCAGGCGCTGGAGAACCTGGCCGGTGCCGACGCGTCGACCGCGGGTGGATTCGCGGCGTTCCGCTCGCGCGAGCGGGTCACGCTGATTCCGTTCAACACTCGCGCTGAGACCCCGATCGTGATCGAGGTCCCGGACGGCGACAAGACCGCGTCGCTGGGCGAGATCCGGGACGAGGCCGCGAGCCTCGTCGCCGACGGCGGTACTGCGATCTACGACTCTCTCGAGGAGGCCTACACGCTCGCCCTGCAGCAGCAGGCTGAGCTTCCGGACACCTTCGTCTCGATCGTGCTGATGACGGACGGCGAAAACACCGACGGCGACGATCTCGGCGAGTTCGAGGACTTCTACAACTCGCTCGACGCCGACAAGGCGAATATTTCGACCTTCGTCGTACTGTTCGGCGACGGCAACATCGACGAACTGACCGAGGTCGCGACGCTCACCGGAGGCAAGGCGTTCGATGCCCTCAACGGTGATCTCGCCGGAGCGTTCCAGGAGATCCGTGGCTACCAGTAGCGGCGGCTTCTGGAGCACGGCGGCCGGGCGATGGGTCGGCTCGAGCAAGAACATCCTTGGAAGCGTGCTCGGTGCCGCGGCCATCGGGGCGCAGTTGCTCTTCGGCCTCGGCGCGCTCTGGCCGCTCGTCGTCGTCGCCAGTTATGGCGTGGGAGCCCTCGTCGCACCCCGCGACCGGGTGGACCTGCGGCTCGGACTCGGCGCCGGGGCATCCGCTGAGCAGTTGACCGAACAGTTGAAGGTGTTCCGGCGTGCCATGAAGGGCGAGGCGTCGAAGCTGGATGCCGATGCCAACGCGATTTTGACGCACATTCTCACCTCGCTCGACGAGATTGTGGCCCGCTGGAGCGACCTCGCCGCTGCTCCTGACCAGGCACACGTGGTCGAGCAGATGATCATCGACTACCTGCCGACATCCATTCAGAAGTACCTCAATCTGCCCCGCACCTTTGCGCTGCAGTCGCGGGTCGAGGGCAAAAAGAGCGCACACGACGAACTCATCGACCAGCTGACGATCCTGCAGACCGAGAGCGACCGCATCCGTACCGCCCTGTACTCACGGGACCTCGAGGCGCTCGGCGACCAGGGCCGGTTCCTGCGGGAGAAGTTCGGCAGGTCGGACCTGCAGCTGTAGCTGCCGCGTTCGTCGGTCAACACTCTCTTCCTCGGCCCAAATGAAGGATGGGAGCGGTCCCGGCTTCGAGCCCACCGCGGAAAATCCCGGCGCAGGGTGCTGTGCAGTCCTTCATTTGTTCCGGAGAGACGCGAGATCTGGATTCCGGCGAACGACCTGGTGCTGCAGGGCGGCGCGTCCGCGCACAGCGAACATAGTTGTAGCTACAACTAAAAAGGAGTAATTTGATATCAACACCTCGGAGGATCCGAGGATCTGAAAAGGAGTTTCATCATGACGAACGTCACCATCTTCGGTACCGGCAACATGGGATCCGCCATCGCGGGCATCCTGGCCAGCGGCGGAGCATCCGTCGACCACATCGGTACCGACGAGACGCGCACGATTACCGGCGACGTCGTCATCCTTGCCGTGCCGTACACGGCGCTCTCCGCGATCACGGCCGCCTACGCTGAGCAGCTCGCCGGCAAGATCGTCGTCGAGACGACCAACCCGCTCGACTTCTCGACCTTCGACTCCCTCGTTGTTCCGGTCGGTGGATCCGCTACGGCAGAACTCGCCGAAGCGCTCCCCTCGTCCAAGGTGATCAAGGGCTTCAACACGACTTTCGCCGCGACGCTGTCGACCAAGAAGGTTGGCGACTCCGCGACGACCGTTCTGCTCGCCGGTGACGACGCCGAGGCGAAGGCAACTGTCGCGGGCCTCATCACCGCCGGTGGCGTGAAGGCCATCGACGCCGGATCGCTCAAGCGCGCGCACGAGCTCGAGGCCATGGGCTTCCTGCAGCTCACTCTCGCGGCCAGCGAGAAGATCAGCTGGACCGGCGGCTTCGCCATCGCTGAGTAATCAGCAGCATCGTTAGACGAAGAGAACCCCCGCCGACCTCACGGTCACGGGGGTTCTCTTCGTTGCAGGCGCTCGACAACAGGTCAGTTTGGAATGACCACGAGCTTGCCGCCGCCGACGCCGGCCTCCATGTCACGGTGCGCCTGGGCGATGTCATCCATGGCGTACACGCGACCAATGGGCACTCTCGCGTGCCCGCTCGCAACAGCGTCGATGAACGCCTGCAGATCGGCCGCGCTGAGGTCTTGTGCCTCCCCCGAGTACGCCGTCAATCGGACACCATTGGGGAGCCAGTCCATCGGGTAGAACTCCGGAATCGTCCACTCGTCCGACAGCATGCCAGTGAAACACACCGTGCCGCCGGTGCGGACCGAGCGAAGCGTGTCGCGCATCACGTTCGTCCCCACGAGTTCGACCGCCCCATCCACTCCGCCGGGCACGATTGACCGAACGTTCGACGCAATCTCGCCGGTGTCAAGAATGATGTGGTCGACGCCCGCGGCTTCGAGCAGTGCTGCCTTCGCCGGATTCC
>Ga0247815_10001117_pt1 | contig 20710 bp, 19 predicted proteins | sample UWRJL194509B1_FD_181014 | JGI IMG/M metagenome (GOLD analysis project Ga0247815, IMG submission 181014) | Plant litter microbial communities from Arlington Agricultural Research Station in Wisconsin, United States - UWRJ-L194-509B-1 | ecosystem: Environmental > Terrestrial > Plant litter >...
GGGCTTCTTTTTTAGCGCGCTTTGCACGTTTCTTTCGGCTACGTTTTTAATTGGAGAAGCTAAAGATTATGAAAAGCGTATGTACATGCGCAAGGCCGGTATTGCAACTATAGTGGTGGTAGTTTTAGGTATGGCAACGCTTAGCGCAGGTTATCTTGCCGATAATAAATTTACCCACGACTTCCTTAATAATTATTATGCCTTGGGTGCCGTGGCGTTATCGGGTATATTGCTGTATCCTTTATGGAGGGTTATACAAATAGGCCGTATTATATGGTGCCGCTTCCTTGCCGGTATGCAGGTGTTACTTATATTATTTGCCGCTATTGGCACGCATTTCCCAAACATTATAATTACCAAAAACGAACAAATAAGCCTGCTCGACGACCGCGCTCCCGATAATGTTATCAGCGTGCTGGGTATCTCATTAATTATTGGTGGGGCATTGATTATTCCCGGATTACTGCACCTTTTAAAATCGTTCAGGATGATAAAAGTGTTGGAGGAAAGGGAATAGGCTGTAATTGAACGCGGATGACACGGATGCTACGCAGACGCGGATAAAAACGGATTAGCTACATTTAGTAAAATAAAAATCCGTGTCATCCGCGTTCCATATACGTACTTCAATTTTGGAATTTAAAATTTGTCTTTTGGAATTTCTTTCTAATAGCTCATTATAAAATTCTCACGGTTCAATCCGTCAGTAACATAAAGCCAGCTAACACTTAATACATCGGCCATAATTTTTTTAAGAGAAAGAAAATCATCCGGCTTTTTAATGTAAATATTTGCACCTGCAACAAAGGTACCCTCTATATCTTCCGGCGAAGAAGATGTACTGTAAATAGCTACGGTAAGATCGCGAAATTGCGGATTCGCCCTTATTTCAAGCAAACATTCTAAACCATGCTTACCCGGCATATTAAGATCCAGGAAAACAACATGGGGTGGCTCCTCGGCAACAGCAAGGTGCTCCATAAGCTCGTACCCATCTTCAAACATAAGCAGTTCGTGCTTTATCCTAAGCTGCTCGAATGCATTTTTAAAGAAAAGGCGGTCATCTTTATCATCATCGGCCAACACCACATGTAATTTATCCCTATGCATTGTATTTCCCATAGTTAAGAATATTAAACAGAATTCTGTATAAAATTACGGCAATAGAAAAGCTATCCAAGTAATATTGGCAAGAATATAACAGTTAATTTTTAACTAAACTACTCAAAAATAGCATTACTACACAGAATACATTAGTTAGAAAAACTATTATTGATTCCAAATTAAAACAAAAAGTTGTTTACCTGTTATATAAAAAACAATAAACAAACTATATTCAGACAGAATCTTTTATAAAGTGGGTTTCGGCGTCTTCGGGTATAGGAATATAAAGACGGTGCCAGCTATCGCCTTCCAGCAGCAACCATGTATGCCCGGGCCCGTGAATATCTTCTGCTATGAGTAATATTCCGGGTTCTATAATAAACGAGTCGCCATTAGTAACTGTAAACTGCAGCTTGCCGGTAAGGGTAACTACAAATTGTTTGCGCGGCGCAGGGTGTGCCACCTTTTGATACGCCTCAATATGTGTCTGGGCAAAAAAACCTGTAACAGGTATGTGTGTGGTATTTGGCACAGTACCAATTTGAAATGTACAGCTACCATCGGGCAGGTTGTACAGCCGTATGGTTTTAATATGAACGGGAGTATCTAAATTCATAAGCAGGGGAAAAAACCGGTTATTTAAAAGCTACTGTAATATCTTTTAGTAACTGATTATCTATAATATTGGTTGGTAATTTAATGTGCAGCACGTCGCTTTTTACTGTAGCCGTTCCTGCAACTAACCGGTACGTTCCTGCCTTACCACGGCAAAAGCATCTCACGGTAAAAAAAATATCATGCTCCCCTTCGCCTGTAAGGTTAGAGAGTCGGTTATCCGTTTCTACAACAACCTCTTCGCTATAAAAATCATCCTGATAGGCTGGGTTTTTTATCTTGTTGTAAGCATACACAACCACCATTTTGCCCGGAGCATCCTGAAATTCGTAATACGTACGGTTAAAACTATCGGTTTTAACAAGCAGGCTTTTATCTTTCAACACTTCAAAAGTACAAGTACCATCGGGCGGGCATTCACTCTCTATAGTATGTTTACCAGTTATGCCGATATTGCCACCCTTTTGAGAAGAGCAGGCAAAGAGGATAACAGGAAGGATAATGAGCGCAAGCATTTTCATAGTAATGGATAAGCCGCTAAAATACGAATTTCAGTTTGGGTTGCAGCAAAGAATCGACATTCTATTTTCTAAAAAACCCAAAACTAATAATAAGGCAATCCGGATTATTTTCCGTTAAAATTACTCATAGTATCGGCCAGGCCGGATAGCGTAAACGATTTTATAGCCTCTACAGCTTTATCAAGCCTTTCGGGCAACTTTGTTTTTTCGTCGTCGCCCCATTCGCCAAGCACGTAGCTTATCTGCTGGCCCTTTTTAAACTCGTCGCTTATACCAAACCTAAACCGCGGATAATCGCTGTTACCTAACAACTGCTGAATGCTTTTAAGCCCATTATGGCCACCATCTGTACCGCGGGGTTTAATGCGTATAGTACCAAACGGAATATTAAGGTCATCAGTAACAACGAGGAGGTTCTCTACCGGGATATTTTCTTTATCCAGCCAGTATTTTATAGCCTTACCGCTAAGGTTCATATACGTATTAGGCTTAAGCAGGATAAGCGTTCGGCCTTTAAGCTTATACTCCGTTACGGCACCCAGTTTTGCAGTTTCGAAACTAAGGCCTTCCTGCTGTGCCAGGCGGTCGAGTACTTTAAAGCCTATGTTGTGGCGTGTATTTACATATTCGGCGCCAATGTTGCCAAGGCCCGCAATAAGATATTTTTTCATGGGGTCAATAGGTTCTGCTTTTTTAGTTGCAAAAAGTTGCGTAAGCCATTTCATGCCACAAAAATAAGATTTATTTTATAAGTAAGAATAACTATAAAATCAAAAAAGCCCTCCAAACAAATGGAAAGCTTTTCATTGGTCTAACTACTAAACCTACCGCTCTCGCGGCATAAACAACACAACTGCGTTAAAGGTTTTAAAAACCTTATTGGGGCAAAAAAGCCTTTCTTACGAAAGGCTTCTCCCAATTTAAGCGGTCTGGACGGGACTCGAACCCGCGACCCCGTGCGTGACAGGCACGTATTCTAACCAACTGAACTACCAAACCAGTGCTTTATTGCGGTTGCAAATATACAACACATTTTGAATCCTGCAAACGTTTTTGAAACAAAAACAGAACTTTATTTTATAAAATTATCCAAACTTTTGTTTTTCAACGAGGTAGGTCGTTAATATTTTTTCGAATTTTTCATCTACCGATACCGGAACATACTTAATTTGATACTGCATACATGTTTCGGCTACCTTTTTAAAATAAGCCGAAACAAGTTTTTCGTACTCATCTTTTACATTTTCGGCAAAAAGGTTAACCTCTTCCCCACTTTCTATATCTATAAACTTGCGCGGGGCGTTATCAAAATCAAAACCCAGCTCGGTTTTTTTATCTATTACATGAAACAACACCACTTTATGCTTGTTGTGCTTTAAATGTTGCAGGGCATTAAACAACGCCTCGTCGTTGCCGGGCTGAAACATATCTGTAAACAATATGATCATAGACCGGCGGTGCATTTTTTGCGCTATCTGATGCAAAAACGTAGTAGTATCGGTGGTTTTATTGTTTTTTGGCGCCGTCAGCATTCCTTCCAGCTTATCTATAAGCATGCGGTGGTGCCTGCCACTGCCTTTCTCGGGTGCATAATACTCGTACGTGTCAGAGTATATGCTTAACCCCACGGCATCGCGCTGACGTTTAAGCAAATCCATAAGGACTGCCGAAGCCAGTACAGAGAAGCCTATTTTGTTTTCGTAAAACGGCTGCCCATCCTTTAGCTTAGGGTAATGCATAGAGGAAGAGTTATCTATAATAAGGTGACAGCGCAGGTTAGTTTCCTCCTCATAACGCTTAGAGTACAACCTGTCGGTGCGGGCATACAGCTTCCAGTCGATACTCTTGGTGCTCTCGCCGGGATTGTACACCTTATGCTCGGCAAACTCAGCAGAGAACCCGTGAAACGGACTCTTGTGCATACCTGATATAAAGCCTTCCACAATTTGGTTAGCTAAAAGCTCAAGGTTTTTAAATGCCGATATTTTTTCTAATTGCGATTCAATCTTCATAATTTCAAATGTAGCGATTTTGCGGCAATAATTATAAAGCGGTGATATTTTGTAAATCCATCTAATCGCATTTTTGTTGTAGCTATGCTATCAATTGAATTTGAAACTACTATCGGCAACAGTTGTCATTGCGAGGCACGAAGCAATCTTTTTAAGGTTTGAACTTTAGATTGCTTCGTGCCTCGCAATGACCAAACAGGCCCTAAAAAGTTACGGCTTGCTGTTGTTTTTCTATTCTTAATATTTTTTTTAAGCCGGCTCCCATAACTCAATCTTATTCCCTTCAGGATCCAGGATATGCACAAACTTACCATAGTCGTAAGCAGCTATGTCATCGAGCACTGTTACTCCGCTTTCTTTAAGCTGGCTTACAAGCCCTTCAATATTTTGCACCATGTAATTAATCATGAATTCCTTTTTAGATGGCGCAAAATAATCGCTGCCTTGTTTAAAAGGACTCCACTGCAGTAAATTTATTTGCTCAGAATTATTAATATCCCTTGACTCGAAAGTTGCGCCCCATTCATTGGTTTCTATACCAAGGTTCTTGCTGTACCAATCACTCGTTTCTTTGGGATCGTTAGTAAAAAAGAAAATCCCTCCCACTCCAGTTACTTTTGGGGTTGCATCATTAGTAGGGGCTGTATTTGCCGTTTCGTTGTTTTGCTCTTCCATTTTTCGATTTTATTACGTATAAAAAAATGCATTCAGTTGGTGTGCTTATTATATACTAAAGTACATAAAGAAATGAAAGAAGAGCATACATCCTTTAAAATTTCCAGTAAACAAAAAGCCCCAACTTTCGTTAGGGCTTCTGTATAATATATCAGGTTGCTGATTATAGCAATGCGTCTATTGCAGCAGTGTAAGTTTGTTTTGGAGCAACACCTACCTGGCGGCCTACTACTTCTCCGTTTTGGAAAACCAATACAGTAGGGATATTCCTAATACCGTATTTTGCAGCAAATTCCTGGTTAGCGTCTACGTCTACTTTACCTACTACAGCTTTACCTTCATATTCCTGACCTATTTCTTCAATGATCGGGCCTACCATTCTACATGGTCCACACCATGCTGCCCAAAAATCTACTAATACAGGTTTATCTGATTTCAATACTAACTCTTCAAAAGTAGCATCTGTTATTGCTTGTGCCATTATCGTTGTATGTTAATTGTTCATGTAAAATTACATACAAAATTAAACAATTATATCTAAATGTAAAGTTAAACCTATTGCTTTTACTTATAGCATCATAATTAAAAGCAATTTACTAATTCAGCTTAAAGTTAACCTGCAATCTGTCAAGCTCATGCAAAAGGTCGGTCGAAATTTTCACTTTCATTTTGCGGCTTGGCATTACAAGCTTCGTCACTACCTGAACATCCTCAACATCAGTCATTACCGGCTCGTTAACCTCTTCATCATAATTCTCGTCGTTCTCGTCATCCGATACTTCTTTTACCGTAGCCGCAGCCGATTGTACCGCCACCTGTTTGGTAATTTTATTAAGCTCCATAACCTCAAAAGTAATAGGGTTATCGCCGCGGTTTACATTAAATAGCTGATGCAAACTGGCAACAAGCTGTTCCTGCAATTCAGCCACGTTAAGCATTATGGTTAGTTTTTTAGCAGCGGTTTCGAGCACATCCTGAAGCTGGCTAATGCCAATGAACTGCAGCCTTGGCTCTCCTTTTTTACCTTCCTGGTTTGTCCAGCCCTCACGCACCATTAACTTAATATGGGCAAAATTGCTGTTTATTAAAAAGTGCCTGAATTTAAGGTACTCTTCACCATATATTTTAAACTCGTGGCTCTCGTCATAACCTTCAAGCAGGAATGTAGCCCAGCCTTTATTGTTCTTAGTTACCCTGTGCTGCACATTAGATATTATACCCCCAAAACTTAAACTCTTGTTTACCTGTTGCTCCAGGTTTTTAAGTGCTTCCAGCCTGGCATTGCAAAAATATTTTATCTCGAAACGGTAATCGTCCAGCGGATGGCCCGATATGTAAATACCTACCACATCTTTTTCTCGGGCAAGTTTTTCCATAGTGCTCCATTCTTCACAGGGCGGCACTACAGGTTCGGGTATCTGCACATCGCTGGCCTCGCCAAAAAGGCTGACCTGGGACGAATTCTCGTTTTCCTGAAACTTAGAACCATAGCGTATTGCCTTTTCTAAAAAAGTAATATTTTCGCTGTTATCCATGTGGAAATACTGCGCCCTGTGCGTATTATTAAAACAGTCGAAACCACCGGCAAGCGCAAGGTTTTCAAAGGCTTTTTTATTAGCCGCACGCAGGTCGAGCCTTTTAGTAAGATCGAATATAGATTTATATTGGCCGGTCTTTCTGCTCTCTACAATTGTTGCCACTGCACCCGCACCTACACCTTTTACAGCACCCATACCAAAACGTACTGCATTATAATCGTTTACCGTAAATTTATAGAATGACTCATTAACATCAGGACCCAAAACCTCAAGCCCCATGCGCTTACATTCTTCCATAAAGAAGGTAACCTGCTTAATGTCGTTCATGTTGTTACTTAGTACCGCTGCCATATATTCGGCAGGGTAATGCGCCTTAAGATAAGCCGTTTGATATGCTACCCATGCATAACAGGTAGAGTGGCTTTTATTAAAGGCATAACTTGCAAAAGCCTCCCAGTCTTTCCATATCTTTTCGAGCACTTTGGCGTCATGCCCTTTTTCTGCTGCCTGGGCAACAAATTTGGGTTTCATTTTATCCAGTACATCCTTTTGTTTTTTACCCATCGCCTTACGCAAAACGTCGGCCTCACCTTTAGTAAAACCGGCAAGTTTTTGCGAAAGGAGCATCACCTGTTCCTGATATACTGTAATACCGTAAGTTTCTTTAAGGTATTCTTCGCAGGCATCAAGGTCGTACTGTATGGGCTCCTCGCCATTTTTACGGCGAACGAAACTTGGTATGTATTCTAACGGACCCGGACGGTAAAGGGCATTCATGGCAATAAGGTCGGCAAATACGGTAGGCTTAAGGTCCTTCATATACTTTTGCATACCGGGCGACTCGTACTGGAAAACCCCTACCGTTTCTCCTCTCTGAAAGAGTTCATACGTTTTTACATCATCAATGGGAAAAGTTTCCGGATCGAGATCTATGTTTCTTTTATATTTTACCAGCTTTACGGTATCTTTAATAAGGGTTAATGTTTTTAACCCCAGGAAGTCCATCTTAAGCAGCCCCGCGCTCTCTACCACCGAGTTATCAAACTGGGTAACGTAAAGATCTGAATCTTTGGCAACCGAAACCGGTACGAAATTAGTGATATCCGAAGGGGTAATGATAACCCCACAGGCATGGATGCCGGTATTACGCAACGAACCTTCAAGCACTTTTGCCTGCTGTATGGTTTCGCCGGTAAGGTCCTGGCCGGTAGCCATTGCAATAAGCTCTACTACCTTTTCATATTCTTCAGATCGAAGTGCTGCTTTTAAGGCATTGGTATCTAACGAAAATATTTTTGCCAACTTAAGATTAGGGATAAGTTTGGCTATTTTATCAGCTTCAAATAATGGCAGATCAAGCACACGGGCGGTATCACGGATAGATGATTTTGCCGCCATCGTACCATAAGTAATGATCTGTGCCACCTGGCTCGCGCCATATTTATTAATTACGTAGTCCATTACGCTGCTACGGCCTTCATCATCAAAGTCGATATCAATATCGGGCATTGATACTCGGTCAGGATTAAGAAAACGCTCAAAAAGGAGGTCGTACTTAATAGGGTCAATATTGGTTATCCATAGGCAATAAGCCACTGCACTTCCTGCCGCCGACCCCCTGCCCGGCCCTACCGATACTCCCATTCTTCTCGCTTCGGCAATAAAATCCTGTACAATAAGGAAGTATCCGGGGTACCCGCTGTTCTCTATTGTTTTTAGTTCGAAGTCAAGACGCTCGCGAATATCATCAGTAATTTCACCATAACGTTTTTTAGCTCCCTCATACGTAAGATTTCTCAGGAAATTGTTTTCCCCACGCTTGCCGCCATCAGCTTCGTCTTCGGCAATTAAAAATTCTTCCGGAATATCAAATTTAGGAAGCAGTACATCTCGATATAGTGAATATGTTTCTACCTTATCTACAATATCCTGAATATTTACAATAGCATCAGGCACATCGGCAAAGAGTTTTTTCATCTCGCCGCCCGGCTTAAAGTAATATTCGCTGTTAGGCAGTCCAAAACGGAAACCACGGCCACGGCCCTTAGGGGTAGCCAGTTTTTCGCCGTCTTTTACACACAATAAAATATCGTGGGCATGGCTGTCTTCTTTATTAACGTAATACGTATTATTTGTGGCTACAAGTTTTACATTGTTCTTGCGTGCCAGTTTTATCAAAGTTTCGTTTACACGGTTCTCGTCTTCCTGGCCATGGCGCATAATCTCCATGTAAAGATCGTCGCCAAATTCCGCCTTCCACCATAGTAGTGCTTCTTCGGCCTGGTTTTCACCCATGTTAAGCACCTTGTTAGGCACCTCGCCATACAGGTTACCGGTAAGCACCATGATATCTTCTTTATACTGCTTAATAACAGCACGGTCTATACGCGGTACATAGTAAAAACCCTGCGTATAGGCTATAGACGACATTTTTGCCAGATTGTGGTAGCCCTTTTTATTCTTGGCCAGTAACACCACCTGGTAGCCATTGTCTTTACGGGATTTATCTTTGTGGTTTTCGCACACAAAAAATTCAACGCCCACAATGGGTTTAACCACAGTCTCCATAGGCTGTTCTCCAGCCTCTACTGCTGCCTTATTTTTAGCTTCGGCAGCTTTATTATGATTAAAAACAGCACTCACAAAATGGAATGCCCCCATCATGTTGGCATGATCGGTCATGGCAACAGCAGGCATGCGGTGCTTTGCAGCCGCCTTTACAAGGTCGGGAACGCTAATGGTACTTTGCAGTACGCTAAATTGTGTATGGTTATGCAAATGCACAAAGTCTACATCGGCAAGATCCTGCTTAACAACAGGCGCGGTGTATTGTACAGCTTCGGCTCCTTTAAGTTTTTCAAGTCGTTTACGAACCTCTTCAGATGCCTGCTTAAGGTTAATATGCTTAAGCCCTATTAACTGTATAGGCTGTGGGTTCCTTGTCCTGAAATCATGAAAATATTCAGGATAGGCATCCAGTTCTTTATGGGTATAGTTTTCCCTTTTTACCAGTTCAAGAAAACAACGGGTAGTAGCCTCAACGTCGGCAGTCGCATTGTGCGCTTCAAAAAATGGTTCCTTAAAAAGGTATTCGTGCAGCTCTGTAAGTGTAGGTAATTTAAATTTACCACCACGCCCCCCCGGAAGTTTTAGCATTTCGGCAGTGATCTCAGTACAGGTATCAAGCACTTTCATAGCGGCAAGCGGACTCTCTACTCCCTGGCGGTGAAATTCGCTTCCCATAATATTTACGTCGAAGCCTACATTCTGGCCTACAATAAATTTAGATTTGCTAAGCGCAATATTAAATTTTTCCAGTACTTCGGCTAAAGAAATTCCCTGTTCTAATGCCAGATCTGTAGAGATACCGTGAATACGCTCGGCATCATAGGGTATATTAAAGCCATCCGGCCTTACCATAAAGTCGTAGTTCTCTATAAGCCCGCCCATCTCGTCATGCAGCTGCCACGCTATCTGTATACAGCGGGGCCAGTTATCGGTATCGGTAATTGGGGCATCCCAGCGCTTGGGTAATCCGGTTGTTTCAGTGTCAAATATCAGGTACATACAACTATGGATTTTTTATTATGTCGTAAACAAAATCAGGCTATAAAGCCTGACATCAAAAATACGATATTTTACAGAAACAGGGAAATTGATTTATGAACAAGATATAAACCCATGATTTTGCAATAATGGTTTCGCATTGCAACCGTTAACAAATAGACTGCGAATTATTTTCTCATAGACCTTATTACAGCATTGGTACGCCTGTCGGCATACATACGGTTAAGTGCTGTAACAGCCCATATAAAAGCAGGTATCCACCCTATCAGGGTAAGCTGTAATATAAGGCATATTATACCCGATAGTATTTTACCCTGCAAAAACAACGACAGCCACGGGAAGAAAAATGCAATAACGTACCTCATTTGATTTCTTTTTTTGATGATGATCGCTAATGTAGAAAATAAAATGACAGGTGAATAAATCGTAAACAAAAAAATGCCCCGCTGCGAACGGGGCATTTTACTATAACCAAACCTTTTTATTTATCGCGCTGCAACAGCCTCAACAAACGTTTTGTTGTTGTACTTAGTTACAAGCGTGAAATTTTTAGCCGTTGTAGACTTAATGTTGAACCTTTTTGCAAGTGTTTGCTCACCTTTTACGGTTTCGCTGTACACTTCGTTGTTGTTATCATCGTACATTTTTATTTCTACCGGCGATTTTTCGTTGTTAAGAATGCTTACTGTTACAATACCGTCTTTAGTAAATACTACCGGTTTGTAAGTTTCGGCAACTACAGTACCTGCAACTGTAGCAGTAGTACCGTTAATTGTAATTTCATGACGTGAAACTTTAGTTGCAGTTTCAGTCTCTAAAAAATAAGTACCAGCAGGCAGAGCATTAAGATCGTAAGTCCTGGTAATTTTACCGTCTTTGCTTTTTAGTGTTTCGTTAAAAACCTCTGCACCATCAGTGTTAAAGATAGAAACATGTACATTTTTAGCTTCGTTAATTGCAAAGCTTATTACTTTACCAGATTTTACACTTACAGAGAAGTTACCATCATTAGCGCTCATTGTAAAAGCAGTAAAAAACACTACTAATGCTAAACCGAATTTCATTACATTTTTCATATCTATATTTTTTATGTTGTTTTCTAAATTTCTATACCGTAAAGTTACATACATACACTCTTTACAAGCACATCTATATTTTCATATATCTATGCTATATTAACTTTACGAAAACGATTTATAGTTAAATTAAGTCAATTTAGGTGTTATTTAAGTATCTTTGTAGTGCAAATCAGGGAGTAAAATGAAAACACTAAAACCAAGCTTTGAGGTAGTTGAGCCATCTTTTGGCAGTTCGTTTACGTATACCAGTTATGTGCAAAATGCAAACATACGCTCGCATGTATGGCATTACCATCCGGAAGTAGAGTTGGTATTTGTAAACGGTGGGTCGGGCAAGCGGCAAATAGGCAGCCATATATCCTATTATAATGATGGCGACCTTATACTTATAGGCAGCAACCTGCCCCACTGCGGCTTTACAGATGATACTACCGGCAACACCCACGAAACGGTTATACAAATGAAACCCGATTTTCTTGGTGAGGGTTTTATGCGTTTGCCGGAGACTAAAAATTTACCGGCCCTTTTTGAACGTGCCAAACGCGGCATTGCCTTTAGTGCCGAAACCCGCAGAGCCGTAGGCGAAAAACTGGAAGCTATGGAAGAGATGATGCCATTTGAAAGGCTGCTGGGAATGATACATGTGCTTAACGAACTGGAACAGGCAACCGATTATAAAGTACTTAATGCTGAAGGGTTTGCCCTGGAAACACAGGTACAGGATAACGATCGTATTAATATGGTATTTAATTATGTAAAGGATAATTTTAAAAATCCCATTGCGCTCGATGATATAGCCGAAAGGGCGAGCATGACCGTACCCTCCTTTTGCCGCTATTTTAAAAAAATGACACGCAAAACCTTTGTGCAGTTTGTAAACGAATACCGCGTGGTACATGCCTGCAAACTATTGGCAGAAAATACTATGAGCATTGCCGATGTATCTTACGAAAGCGGGTTTAACAACTTTAGCCATTTTAATAAATCGTTTAAAGAAGTTACCGGCAGGAATGCCTCTCAGTACAGGCATGAGTTGCGTAATGTAGTGGCAGATTAAATCTTAACTTAGTCCCTAATAATGGCGTATGACACAAACTGAAATATTTAATTTAAAGTTAAACGAATTAAGTCAGGAATAAAAGCCGGGACGAATTCAAAAAACACAAGCGGAATCCTTCTTTTTAAAGACTATTTAAGTAAGCTGTATTTGTGGCACGAGCAAATGGGGTTGACTGCTGATTGGGAAAATAATATTTACAAAAGCCTGAATGGTCATGATTTATTGCATTTTATTGCTCCTGAATTTAAAGAGCTACGTTTAGATTTAGAAGACTTTAGGGTTAATTATCTAGATGATATTATTATTGATAAATCAAAATATCATGGTTTTGAATACGTACTCTTATATTTTTCCATATACTGGGAGGTGTTTAAAGATTATCCCAAAATAGCTAAATATCAAAGCTTACCTAATCCCTATGAGTCTATTTTTAAAATAATTTTGAGGGGTAATCATATTTATAAAGGAGAAATGAATACAATAGAGATTGATCATTGTCCTGTAAAAAGACAAACCGACTTTTTTATGCCCTCGTTAGATGCTGATTTTTTAAACTACGTGGATATTGTAGTTGTAAGAAGTGGAAGTGACGGTATACCTAACCAGGAACAAATACATGTATTATGGGAAAAATTTAAGTTATCAAATAAAACCGGTGTCTAAAAATCTAACAATCCAATACCCAATAATCCTCTAAACCACCTTTAACCCTAAGTCGCGGTAAGGCTGTAGTTTTTCGTTATCGCTATCGGCCTCCGTTATTAATACATCTACTTTAGTAATAGGGCATATAAAGAAGGATTCGGCCGTATCTATTTTTTCGAGTGTAGAAAGCGCGATAATTTGTTGGGAATTCTCTACCATATTACGCTTTACAAGGCTGTCTTCATAACTGCGCGCGGTAAGGCCTATGGTATGAATACTGCTTACGCCAAAAAAGTAAATATTGGCACGCACATTCCTTATAGTATCTATAGCCTGCTGACCTATAGTTGTAAAGGCCGTTTTGTAAAGGCGTCCTCCTGCAAATATCACTTCGGCATTAGGGTGGTCTTCCAGTACATCAGCTACCGGGAAACTGTTTGTTACCACCTGTATCTTAAGGTCCCTGGGTAGCATTTGCGCCACCGCCAGTACAGATGTACCTCCATCCATAAAAATAGTCTGCCCGTTTTTAAGGAACGGTATTGCCTTCTCTGCCATACGCAATTTATGGCTTACATCATATTTTTCGCGGTCGCGGTAATGCTGCGGTATGGTAGATGTGGCAATGGCACCACCCCTTACGGCTTTTAGTAACCCCTGCACATCCAGCTCTTTAATATCGCGGCGCACCGTATCTTCAGATACGTTAAGTATGCGGCTCATCTCTGTAAGCTGCACCTTATTATCTTTTGTAAGTTGCTCTAATATTAACTGCAGGCGTTCTTCCTTAACCATGACCCAATATATTTACGGCAAAGATACAGAAATTTAATATTGCAAAACTTTGCAATTTGTTGCAATATATTGCGACTATTGCGTTATCTTTGTTGCAAAATATAGCAATTATGAAATCAGGTAAAAAAACCATTGCAATTGATATGGACGGTGTGATAGCCGATGTTGAAAAACATTATATCGATTGGTACGAAAGAGATTACGGTGTACGAATAGACCGAAAGACAATGGAAGGCTTAATGGAGCATGAAGCTATGCCCGAAAAAGGAGCCATCATGAAATTTTTAACCACGCCGGGATTCTTCAGGACTGTACCGGTTATGGACGGAGCTATAGAAGCTGTAAAAGACCTTATGCAGGATTATGAAGTGTACATAGTATCGGCAGCAATGGAGTTCCCACTATCATTATACGAAAAACACCAGTGGCTTGCAGAGCATTTCCCGTTCATTAGCTGGAAGAACATTATTTTTTGTGGGGATAAAAGTGTTATCGATACCGACTTTTTGATTGATGACCACCTTAAAAATCTTGATTTTTGCAAAGGTAAGGCACTTATGTTTACGGCTTTTCATAATGTTAACCACAATACTCACCAAAGGGTAAACAACTGGAAAGAAATACCAGGTGTAGTGCGCGACCTTACAGAGATACGATCTAAGGTTAAAAAAATTGCTGTACCTCCGGTGCCCGAAAATAGGCCAAGATGGTAATAGCATAATTACCCGTTAGGACTTTTTATACCGTATACCTTTAAATCTTTATTAAAGTATACCAAGTTGTTTACTCTTTATTTTGTGTTTATAAGTATTTACTTAAATTTGGTAAAAATATAAACCGAAATGAAAGAGCAATTTAAAAAATTCCTAAACGAAGAGCAGGATCCTAAGGCAATAGAGAAAATTACTACTAAGCTTAGCGACCTGCTGATGAAGAATGAGGAAGTAGGCTACATCGGTGTACAAAAAAGGCCTGCCATAAATGTTTTTCCAGATAGTATTGTGCTTACCAATAAGCGCATTATTATGTGTAAACCCAAAAACCTGGGGCTTTCTATGGATTTTACAGATTATCCGTGGAGCCTTATATTCGGGGCTTTTGTAAAAGAAAACATTTTAGGTTCTGAATTTTCATTTACTACAAATACAGATATTACGGTATCTATAGAATATATCCCTAAAATACAGGCACGCAAAATTTATACGTTTGCCAAGGAGCAACTGGAGTTACTTAAGGAACCCCAAACGCCTCCTGCTGCCGTTATATCGGAACCTGTAAAGGCTGTTGAAGAAGACCGCGAACTGCAAAAACCGGATCCGCTTCCCTTAAACATTAATGATGATATTGCAGATGATGGCATTGAAGAGGTAGAAACCGAAGAGGTTACTAATTTTGCCGAGATAATAAACTCCGGTTTACAGCCATCGCAATCTTACTACACCGAAAAACCTGAACCACCTGTTGCCCAAGAGAAGCCCGCTGCCAAAGGTGGCCTGGCCGAACTGAGTAAGGAGGAGCTTTTTGAAAAACTGCAAAACTATAAGAAGTTATTAGACAATGGCCTTATTCTGCAGGGCGAATATGATACATTTAAGAAAGAAATATTAAGCTATTTGTAATATACATTCTTCCATTATCCTAAGATTTTACACACGATTAATTAAAAATAACACACCCCTAACCCCTCACAAGAGGGTAACAGCTACACTCCTGCTCAAAAGTTAGTTGATTAACTCATTATTCTTAATAGTTTAGTATCAGTTAGTGAAATGATTACGATGCTTGTAGCAGCAGAGTGTAGCTGGCTCCCCTCTTGAGAGGGGCCGGGGGTGTGTTGATCACCAACCCTTATATCGACGCTAATTTATGGCGTAACCATACAATGGATGCATTTGTAACATCAGCCATAAAAAATGGCATAGGTACCATAACCTTTTTTCACCCGCAGGGCAACTCCATGCCATCGGCGCAATTAGCAAAACTTACTGCCGAAATTGAACAACTGGGCAGCGACACCAATGTAAAAGTTATTGTACTAAAAAGCGAAGGCGACAGGGCTTTTTGTGCCGGTGCCTCTTTTGATGAACTTACGTCTATTACAGATATAGAAACGGGCAAAGCGTTTTTCTCCGGATTTGCCAATGTTATAAATGCCATGCGCAAAGTGCCTAAGTTTGTTATTGCCCGCATTCAGGGTAAAGCTGTGGGCGGCGGTGTGGGTATTGCTGCGGCTGCCGATTATACTTTTGTCACTCAGGCAGCGCAGGTAAAGCTGAGCGAGCTTACCATAGGCATAGGCCCCTTTGTTATAAGCCCTGCGGTAGAACGCAAAACAGGCACTACAGCTTTCATGGAAATGTCGCTTAATGCAACCGAATTTTATTCCGCGCAATGGGCACAGCAAAAAGGCTTATTTGCTGAAATTTTTGATTCTATTGCTGAAATGGACAATGCTGTTGATGCACTCGCTGCAAAACTTGCCGGCTACAATCCTGAAGCTATGCAGTTATTAAAACAGGTTGCCTGGGAAAATGCCAGCCATTGGGATACCCTGTTGCAGGAAAGAGCCGAAATGAGCGGTAAACTTGTGTTATCAGATTTTACAGTAAAAGCATTACAGGCATTTAAGGCAAAATAATCATCATATCTTAATACACACAATACCCTTATTTATTGTTAAGCAGGCGCAATCAAATTTTGCTCACGCTCATTTATAAGTGCTCCTCAGGCTCTGCATCAAATTCGCCTTTTATATCTTTAAAAGACCACTGCGCCATTTCGTGTATAATGGGCTGGAGTCCGTAACCTGCCTTTGTAAGGGTATACGTAACATGTGGCGGAACAACAGGTTTTGCCACCCTGATAATCAATTTATCGGCTTCCAGCTGTTTTAAGTGCTGTATAAGTACTTTCTCGGTAATAGCAGGTATGGTACGTTTTAACTCGCTGTACCTTTTACCACCGGCGGCAAGGTGATACAAAATTATAGGTTTCCAATACCCGCCTATTTTTTCCATTAAATAAGTTACAGGACAATTATCTAATGCATATTTTTTGTTTTCCTGAATGGTAGAGCTGTCTTTGATTGCGGTCATGATGCATACTTTAGGGTAAGTACTTGTATAAAAGTAAGTACAAATATACCTTTGTTATTATAATTATAAAAATAATAATCATGAAAATTACAATAGCAGGTTCGTTAGGAAACATAGGCAGGCCATTAACCCAGAATCTTGTAAAGGCAGGCCACGACGTAACAGTTATAAGCAGCAACACTGCAAGGGAAGCAGAGATTAATGCATTGGGTGCTAAAGCAGCAATAGGATCTGTAAACGATAGTGCATTCCTTAATAATGCGTTTACAGGTGCCGATGCCGTATTTACTATGACCCCACCTAACATGGGTGGCAGCGACATCGTAAAAAATACTACACTCGCAGGGGAAGCTTTTGCTCATGCAATTAAACAATCGGGTGTGCAAAGAGTTGTTATGTTAAGCAGTATAGGAGGAGATTTACCGGCAGGCAATGGCCCTATTGCAGGTTTATACAATATAGAGCAATTGTTTAACCAGCTCGATGGTATAGCCATTACTTACCTTAGGGCAGGATATTTTTACACTAATTTTTATAATGACATACCCCTTATTAAAGGTATGGATATTATAGGCGGCAATTTTCCTGAAACGGCAGTACTGCCGTTAGTACACCCTAATGATATAGCAGAAGCGGCTGCTGAAGAATTACAAAAAGCTGCTGAAGGTACTAACGTAAGGTATATTGTAAGCGATGTTGTTTCGGCTGGTGCAGTTGCAAAAGCATTAGGCACAGCAATAAGCAAACCAGAACTGCCCTGGGTTGAATTTACCGATGAGCAGTCTTTGCAGGGTATGCTGCAGGCAGGATTACCCAAAGAAATTGCCGGATTGTATACAGAAATGGGAACGGGGCTTCGCAATGGTAGTGTAGCATCACATTTTCTTACAAGTAATGCACCGGTAACAGGAAAAATTAAACTGGAGGAATTTGCAAAAGAATTTGCTGCAAAATTTTAAAGTAGCAGGGTCTGATTTTACAAGCGCAATCAGTTTTTGGTTGCGCTTTTTTAGTTTTCACTGGCCGAATATTTCTTTGGTTTCATGCCAATATGTTTTTCAAAAACCCTCGAAAAATGGCTAAGGTTGGTAAACCCTAACCGGTAACCTACTTCTGAAACAGATAAGCGTACTTCTTTTAGTAACCTTGCGGCTTCTTGCATGCGTGCGGTTTGATAATAATCAAAAACGCCTTTGCCAAAGGTTTGCTTAAAAAGCCTGCGCAATTTTGGTTCGCTCATGTTGGCTTCTTTAGCCAGTAAGGCAATATTAGGCGGTTCATTAAGGTATGATTGTAAATGTATTTTAATGGCATAAATAGCTTTTATATCTGTTATATGCATGCTGCTTGTGGGTATAGCTTCACGTTGTATTAATAGTGTAAAAACATTGCATAGCAGTTCTTCGCATTTTAACCTGTAGTAATAGTTTTCCAGGTTTTCAGGCACGGCTTGGTTCAGTATGTCGTTAGCCGTTTTTATAACCTCGGGCGAAATCCTACTTTCAAATACAAAATTATTCTTAGCCTCCAGAATGCTCTTAATTACAGGGTGGTTTACTTCATTAAAAAACCTATGCAGGTATTGCCTGGGTATTGCAATTGTAATACTCCTAAACAGGGTATTAGACGGCATTGCTATTACAGATGAAACAGCATGCCTGCATATAAGCACATTTGCCTGTTCTGCAAACAACTGTTTTTCTAGCTGAATGTGCGATGAAAATACACCGCTTAGCATAAAAACAATATCGTCCTGATCGTCTGTCAGTTCATTTGTGCGCTCTATAATAATATCTTCTTTAAGGTGGTAATTGCGCAGCAGCATCCTCATGCCACTATCCCAGTTAAAGCCCGTAATATAACCAAATCCTTTACTTTTAGGTATGTAAATAAACCGGCCGCTTACAGTTGCATTAATTGCCTGAGCAAACTGAGACATAATACCCGACCCTCTATCTGTTACTGATAATTTCATTTACGACTATTTTAATGTTGTATAGGGTTATTTTAATCATAAAGGTATATATAATTTTGTTTTGTAAATTAAAAATAAAATTATGATGTTAGATAATAAACGTGTAGCCGTAATAGGCGGTGGTCCCGGCGGACTTACACTTGCAAGGCTTTTGCAAAATAAAGGGGTAAATGTAAAAGTGTACGAAAGGGATAGTAGCAGAGATGTACGTGTGCAGGGTGCTACACTCGACCTGCATTACGAATCGGGGCTTAGGGCACTTAGGGCAGCAGGATTAATGGACGCTTTTAAAGAAAACTACAGGCCGGGTGCCGATAATGTTCGTATTCTTAACAAAGATGCCGTTATTGTTTTTGACGAGCATAACAATGTATCGGAAGATGATTTTAATGATGAATGGTTTAGGCCGGAAATTGACCGTGCACCGTTAAGAAACTTATTACTAAACTCGTTAAAGCCCGATACTGTTGTGTGGGATAGCCATATTGTGTCGCTTGAAAAAGCCGATACTGCCTGGAAAATAATTTTCAAAAATGGCACTACTGCTATTGCAGATGTTGTTATAGGTGCCGATGGCGCAAACTCTAAGATCCGTCCTTTTGTTACACCTGTTACACGTCATTATTCGGGTGTTACCATCTTAGAAAGGAACATTTATGACGCTAAAAACAATGCGCCAAAAATTTACGGGCTGCTACAGGGGGGCAAGATCATGGCTTTTGGCGACAGTAAAACAATAACCATGAGTGCCAAGGGCGATGGCAGCCTGGATTTTTATATAGGCCTTAAAGCAGTTGATGGCTGGGTTAAAGAAAGTGGAATTGATTTTAAAGACAACATAAATGTTTTAGAATGGTTTAAAAAAGAATATGCTGTATGGGATGATTCCTGGCAGGAACTATTTGAATATACCGAAAGCCATTTTACACCAAGGCCATTGTACTGCATGCCTTTAGACCAGCGCTGGGAAGCGCAACCGGATATTACCCTGATAGGAGATGCTGCCCACCTGATGCCGCCTTATGCCGGCGAAGGGGTAAATATGGCAATGCTTGATGCGTTACAGTTATGTGAATGTTTAACTAACGGGGATTTTACAGATATAAAATCGGCAATTGCAGGCTATGAAGAGGAAATGTTTAAAAGGTTTGCAGAGGTGGGACAAGAATCGTTAGATAATACCCATTGGATGCACTCTCAGGAGGGATTAACAAAAATAATAGAGCTGTTTACTCAGCGTATGTAATGAGCATACAGGTTTATTTTTGTTAGTTAAACGACTGCCTGAACTGTAAAGGCGATACACTTGTTTTAGTTTTAAATAACTTACTAAACGACTGTGGGTGCTCAAAACCCAGGGTATAAGCAATTTCGCTTATAGAGAGTTCTGTGGCAGATAGCTTTTCTTTAGCTTTCTCAATAAGCTTGTTGTGTATATGGTGCTGTGCATTTTGCCCGGTAAGGGATCGTAGCATATCGCTTAAGTAACTTGCAGATATATTTAAAGTACTGGCCAGATATTGTACAGTAGGTATTCCGTGGTTTACAGATTTTTCTGTAGTAAAATACTCTTCTAAAACTTCTTCCAGTTTTTGCAGCATGGTATGGCTTACTGCCTTGCGGGTAATAAACTGGCGTTTATAAAAACGGTTGGCATAGTTAAGCAGCAACTCTATTTGAGATATAATAACGTCCTGGCTAAAATCGTCTATCCTGCTGTTAAGTTCGTCTTCTATTATTTTAAATAAAGAAATTATGGTGTCCTTTTCAGCGTCAGATAAATGCAATGCCTCGTTAGCCGAATAGGAAAAGAAGCCGTACTGTTTTATTTTTTTTGCCAATGGGTACGACAATAAAAAATCGGGGTGAATGAGCAACGTGTAAAGCGAACATATTTTACCGTTACCGGCCACATCAGGCCCAATAATTTGGTTAGGTGCGGCAAAGAGCAACCCGCCTTCATCAAAGTCATAATAATGCTGGCCGTATTTTAACTTGCCGCTAAGGCTTGGCTTATAGGATATTTTGT
>Ga0247815_10001120_pt1 | contig 20703 bp, 22 predicted proteins | sample UWRJL194509B1_FD_181014 | JGI IMG/M metagenome (GOLD analysis project Ga0247815, IMG submission 181014) | Plant litter microbial communities from Arlington Agricultural Research Station in Wisconsin, United States - UWRJ-L194-509B-1 | ecosystem: Environmental > Terrestrial > Plant litter >...
TTAGAAGATGTAGCTGATTTAACTCTCACCTCGTAGTAGTACACCTTGCTCAGGATGGTGTTGGTGAAGAACTCGTTCTCGGCAAACTCGAACTCGAGCTTGTAGCCCTGGGTGTCGACGGGGAGAAGTGTTACGCGGACATCCTATTGTCGACAGAGACATGTAAGGAGAGCGAGCAAAGTTCGAACGTGTGCGAGGAAGGAGAACTGGTTATGGATAGCTCTAACCGCACCTTGAGCGTGCTGAGCGCCTTCTCGTCACGCTCGGTCACCAACTCGCTAATGACAACGTGGTTTCGCAGGGCAGTGAGCCAGAAGTCCTTGATACCCTCGGCAGCTGGCGCAAACTTGGCGGCAATCGGCGCGTACTCCTCTTCGTCCTGCGAAAGCGGCGGATGAATGTGTCAAAAAGCCGCAAAGTATGAAAACGCATGACCACGTACCTCCTTGCTCACTTCGACGCCCTTGGTGATGTCCGCGTCTGTCGGCTTTTGCTGACTTGCGAAGATGGCAGCACGGCTCGTGAAGATCGGCGCGTACTTGGCTGCTTGCTGCGCTCATGAGAGACGAGTGGCGAGGAAACGATAAAGAGAGGTAGCTTCAGTTGGGGTCTTGTCATCCGATTGCGCGCAAGACCACACCTTGGCCTCGAGCTCGAGACTCTCCTTCTTGAACTGCTTGAAGATCGTGATATACTTGGAGTCGACACCCGTCCGGCCTTCGATTGTCTTCGTAACATCATCAGAAAGCCCCTCGATGTACCCGGATGAGCGACCGATGAGACCCTGGTGGTCGAGCAGTGAGTGGAATATGATAGGTAGAGCACGAACGATCGTCGCCTGCACAAACCTGAAGGCGATCTTGTACAAGAGCGCCTAGCAGCTCGCGACGGAGCGCACCCTCATGGCTACCCTCTTCATCCTCTTCGACATCGGGAACGATTGGCCTGAGTAGAAAGTCGGATGTCAGTATCCGCCGGACGATGTACAAAGCTACGCGGCCGGATGAAGGGCGGAGATTGCAGTATCAAGCGGTGGCAGAGGGTTTGAGAGAATGTCAATCAGTCGAGAATGCGGTCAGGAGAAGCTGAGACGCCACACCAGACGAGAGTTCAGGAGCAAAGAACAGCTGCTGGGTGGGTGCCTGCCGGTCCGAGGAGCCGACAAGCTTTCAATCCGAGCGTATATAGACGATTGAAACTCGGTCTCAAGCGCAACTAGGTTGTGAAGTTTGAACGCAAAAGTTGCGAATGCATGGAAGCTTCACCGTGCCGGGTGGCGTGTTAGAGCTAGATCTATGGGTATGATGCCACGATTCCACAGGGCGTCGGCCGCGCGCACAGGCGAAATGAATATGGCATGAGAGTCAAATTGAAATGGATGAAATTGGAAAGGGAGCTGGGCGTGGGGCGTCAGGTGGCACGAGTCGGGTAAGAACGGCGGCAGAGGCGCGAGTCTGGCTAGATCCCGTAGCGCAACCGGCTAACTCTAAACGCCACCCGAGGTGCAAAGGCCGTGTGCGAATCGGATCCGGGCATCTCCCATATTCAGACTGGAAACCTGAGACCAGTCCATAACGTCTGGAGAACGAAAGGAGGAGGAAATGAGCGCGTCCTGAGAAGGGTTCTGGCCTGACGATTGAGAACGATAACCCGCCGCGCGGAGCCCGACGAGCCGAAGACGCCACCGGCAGGCACCAACAACATCAAGATCAACCGTGGCGACAGCACACTGTCGAAGAGGATCGTAGAATCGACATATCCGGAACAGGTTTGGATGCTCGGTTGAGCATGTGTGCAGTGTGGAAGTCGCAATGTAGGTCGCGGTCATTACAACTGGACTGCGTCTACTCCAGATCCAGATCCACACACGTTCCCGCACCGTCCTGAACAACCACGCGCTCAGACCTTTGCGAGCCATATGCTCATAAAGGCAAACACATGTCCATTACGAAGTATCGACTCAGTCCCCGCTCATCACCAACATGCAATGGTTCACAAGAACATGGCACACCGACCTTGAGGCCTGCGGAAACATCTAGGGGACTGGTCTGTCGCACTACTACCACTAGTGTGCGTACCGATGCCGCTGACCGAGCTAGACGGGACGCCTCTCATGCTGCCACAGACGGTGGGAAGCTTGCAGGTGCGATTGTTGGGGACCGTGCCATAGGTTTTGGGCTTTAGTTGAGGTAGGTATGGGTACGTGGCTTAGGATTGGTAGGAGGATGTGGGCGGGACGACGTACGGGGAAGAAAAGAAGAAGTGAAAATATGGTCAGCATTGGTTTCATTACTAAAGCCGAAGACGAGCCTAAGACCCTCGATGTTCTTGGCGGAGGTATCGATGTTGAACTTGAGGAAGGGCTTGACATCACCGCCAGGTGCATTGATCTCGAGGCTCGGCTGCTCGTGGATGAAGAAGGTTTCACTGCAGAGACAGAATAAGAGGGTCAGAGGGTCAGAACAGGGTTGGGGTCAAGTAAACAAGCGTATTACTAACCGCTGCTGCGCTCTCCCTGCGACGGAGCCAGGGCTAGCGTACTTGCCTGTGGAAAGAAAACCAGTCAGCGAGACCCGACGAGAGGAAACCAAAAGTAGAACAACGTTGCACGGAATCACGTAGCGAGCAGCCATGTTGTACAAAGGTCATCGTGCACCGGCGAGCCCGAGCAGAGTAGACGCTCCGGGGCACTACTTAGTCGACCACACCTAGGACGCAAGTCGCTCGCCAGCATCTCGCTCGATTTGACAGCCTCGACATGCACGCGATGCACCCAGGTAGCCCGACCACCGGCTCTCAGCATGTGCGGCAATGCCCGAACGCACTCGTACAGACCGCAGAAATAAGCACTCACCGACGGCACCGGGATTGAATGCAAACTGATGAGGATCGTTCTTACTAGCGCCAGCGACAAGATTCTATACGGGCCAGTGTCGAGCGTTGGCCTCGGACTTCTCGTGCGGGTTTGGCGGATCGAGGTTGAGTTGACGTTGAGGGGAATGAGACTGGGCAGGGCAAGCGATCCCATCGCGCTGCGGGCTAGCCCGGCACCTGCATGCTCGACTCGGTGATGACACCAGTCCGTCACACCTTACCATCGCTAGGATTACAAAGTCATTGATAATAATACTGAGCGCAAGGCCAAGCCCGACCTTACCGGGACGGCGTGCGTGGCAAGCTCGAGTATCAGCGTTATCGGGCAAGTCTCAGACAGCCAGAAACCGGGACGGGCATGTCGTGAGGGGTTTGGCGTCACAGACAATACTCGAAGCCGAGCGTCATCTTGAGTCGCGACATTTGTACTGAACAAAACTGAGAGTACTGAGCGCCATAATCACCGCTGTGATATGAAACAGAGTCTGCACGGCTTACATTCAATGTCATATGATCAGCCAGTTGAGCGCACGACGCGTCGTGAACTGAAGGCGGACCGCGACCCACTCGTTGCAGCGCGATGTCATATATGCGCAGTGACCATTTGCATTCTGCGTTACTGCTCAAGGTTGTTCGCTCGACCACGACCGCACTAGGGGCGCGAAGCTGTTCAGAGCGCGTAACAGGAGGGGAGGGTCAGAAATAGGCGCTCGCGGAGCTTGCGCGATTCAAGTAAGGCCCCGATAAGATCGACGGGGAGTGCAATTTGTTGCCATTCTCATCGAGGAATCATCGACCGTAAACGGAGATTGAGAAAACGTTTGCCACATTCTGTAGACTCGCACACTCGAACAAGTCCTGATAGCGACACCAGTAACATTGCTCTCAGAATGAGAAGCAGTTCCGCGTGCGACTGAGGCATGCCCCAGCATAACCCTGTGGCTTTGTCCTTGATCCGACCGTCAATCGGTGGATAATTGCTCTTCTGGTTCCGTGTATTCCGTTTGTCAAGCCCCTCTGCATCACGGCACCTTGGTTTGCTACTGAGATGGCGTAGGTGGTCTCAGCGTCGTCTGGCTCGATGGTGCAGCCATCCCGCTGTGACTCGCACCGAGGCTCCTCTGATGGCTCTTTGTCAGGATCGTTACCGGTGCCGTTGCCGTGGGCGATATCGGGTTTGGGGTACGTAGGAGCGTGGCGAGCACTGTCCCAGGGATGATGTGACAGCTACACGAGGAGATCCTGAATTGTGTGTTGTCGGCTTGAGCACCATGGCGTCTTCGTCACAAGGTACAGCTCTTGGTGGACGCCATGCGGTTGAGGAGGGGCTGGAACGCGTGTTGTGAACGCGACCGATTTCGGCAACGATGATGTAGTAGCCAAAGTTCAACTGGTTGCGGTAAGATCAGAGCGGGCCGACGTGAACGAGACGCCCGCAGAAGTTCATGATGGCGATGACTAGGCCCGCGAGATCAAGAGAGTGGAAGAAGCAGCTACATGAAATGTATGAGCTCACACGTCCTGCAACATGCTAACTCGAAGACATACTGTCACGAGCCTCACGAGCCTAGAGTGTGACGCGTTCCTTGATGTCGCCGATCACGCTGATATGTGTGATGAACGGACGGCTGGTGATCCACCACGCCGGGCTAGGCCTGCCCAGCGCACCGGGCCCTACAGTTGCTGAAAGATTCAAGCGGTTTGCGGTATCACTCCCTCGGCGGCGACAGGTGGCCTCACAAACCAGGAGGTCAAAGTCGAAATTTAGCGCCCGCGGAGCTTGCTCGATCTTAATGTTGACCAACTCCTCCTCAAACTTGCACATTATTGGCATATGGGCCGGCAGATATTACGAATACACATTTATTTTAACACACTGGCCGATTCAGGTTGCTCAGGTCCCATGTTGGAGAGTCGAGCTGCGCGGCCAGCAGCATCTCTTCTCACGTGACTTCTTCTGTACAGTGAGTGAGTACTATATGAGCACGTTAACCGCCTACATGTGCTTGTGACCAACCCGTTACCGATAACGAGGGTGGATTTACTGTTCTGATTGATAATACTTCCGACAGTTGTGTGAGCTCAGCACAGCGTAACTCGGAAGTAAGTGTGGCAGGCTTACCGGCATGCCAAAATCAACTGCATTATCCGATACGGGAGCTATCGGCCGCTGCACATATTATTGACCATTTGAACGCATTGCCAGGGTCGATTACCTGGTGAACACATGAGACCAACATAGAATCCACTGTAGACACCACCCAGGGAATACACTCTGCGCCTGATAGTTTTCTAATAGGATCATCTGCCCCCGTCAGAAAAACGTGATTTTTGCAAGAAGATGATAGGGATCGATATGTTTCACATGTAGCAGCTTTCAGTGGTTCAACGTCCAAATTCTCATCACTCAAACATGCCAAGGCTAGCACCTGTTCTACAGCCTCCAGTGATAGAAATGCTGACACACACAACGGGGGCACTTCTAAATATTCAGATGTGCGGCACAACAGCTACCTACTGCCTGGTAACTGCCCCAATAATATGAATATCCATGGGATCATACCAAATGATACATCGAGTGCGCCCGCATTGTTTGAGTGGCGAATATGTGCGTGGATACTCTCTTCCCTGTACAAGAGCATATCAAAGGTTTAGGGTTCAACTGGTGTCCACATTGTCAGTGAGTTGGCAGGGTGAGGGCTATTTCCGGAAGTCCGGGACCGGCTGCAGGCACTGTGTATGTCACTAGCCTAGGCTCAACTGGATGCACCGTGGCACTACCACCCGTGAAATAGGCATTAATCCCACTAGTTTTCATTGTAGAAGATTTATAACCGACCGCTTAAGACCGCCTGAAAATGAAAAACGGTGAGAATCAATGTACGCCATCCGCAGCGGCCCGCCTGCTCTTGCATCCCAAAACTCGGCACTTCCTTTCCTCTCATACGAGGCATGCTCCACACACCTCTTCACGACATTCTAAGAGTTCCAAGATCTCATGCAGGTTTTAAAAAACCAGTGAGTTAATGCCATCTGTCAAACCTGATTAGTATTTGCCCTGTAGGGCCTCCAATACTGCGTCTCACCGCACATCCTTCGAATACGAAGCAGGAACCTGTATTCCACGTCGATTGTGATAAGTGTTTTTTTGGGCGCACGCTATGACGTTGAGTGGGACATATGGAAAGTCTCCGGTCCACCACGGCCTTTCCCGGAGGTTCTAACTTTTTCAAACTCGGAAAAGGACGGAAGGGATTGTAGGAACACATCCTCGGAAATAGAATAAGTCCAGCTGTCTTTGGGGGACGTGCATAGTCCACCTACAGCATGGGTCTTGCTGCCCAAGACCGTGCGCGAATGGCTGCTCACATAGCACAAGTGCAGTCATAGAGCGCATAGATAGCTATGCGCGCAGAATAGGGCCAGCGCGCAAAATCGAGGAATTCGGGTCGCGGGAAGAGGGAAAGACACGTCCAGGTACGCACCTGTCACGGTCACGTCACCCGACCCGACTCGACCAGACCCCACCCATTATCTTCTTCATCTGACTTCCCTCACATGAGTAAAAAATAAACTTCCAATATTTCTACGTGTCTTACCCTATTGTTGCAGGTCTTGAGGAAAGTTGTCTTTGCATGCCTGCAACCTAAGCGGTCGATAACCTGACATAACTCAACAGCTCTTCGCCCGCAGCACATATGCACGATTAGGTTGTGCTGAGCCACATTCTATGACATCGGTTGCATCTTGTCTGCTTAATGCCTCTCGATGACCCTGAAACTCACCGCTGAAAAGGCTCAAACAGCCAGGCGGCCAGCACCGCACCTGCTGGCCCGTCTTCGTCTCTCGTCGTCTCGTACGCCGTCCTCGACTCTCTTCATTGCGCATACACCGGAAGAACCCCCTTATTCAGCTACTATCGACAGAGTGAAATGAAGCAATTCTATAAGAACACGAAAAGCAAGCTCAAGGATCGCCTATGGCCGCCCTCGCGCCAGAGCGTATTCACTTCCTCGGCACAATCGCCCGCATCCTCCTGCAGCCGTGATACATCTTCTACATCTCTGATCCGAGTACAAGCGTATCAGCCAGAGATCGCTCCGGCACCGTGCGCACAACCGAACCTGTATGGAGATGTGCTTGAGCTGCCAGGTACCCCAAGAATGGTCAATCAAAACAGCAACATCATCTCTGCTTCTGGCAATGGCTCGATCACGAATAATAACTTGGCCATAAACATCATGCAGAAAGTAACGGAGAAAGTGTGTGGATTCGTTGACTTTGCTGAGGTCGTACTGATGCGGTATGTGAAAGGAGAAAGCCATCGAAAAAATCACCACTGGTGAGGTCTTCAGTTGGCTTCGAGAATAGAACAAGTAGCTGACACTTGACAGCCCTCAAAGAGAGGCACGTACCCCAGGCTGTGCACGACGCGCAGTTGAACACCGGCTGCATGAGCGGCACGCGCGAGAGTATCCTGTCCGAGATCAGGGAATGGATCAAGAATCCTGCGGCACACCAGATCTGCTGGCTAACGGGGAAAGCAGGCAGCGGGAAAAGTTCCATTGCAAAGACCATTTGCGTCGGGGCTGAACGTGACAGCGCAATCCTTCTAGGCGGGAGTTTCTTCTGCTCCCGCTCAAGCCGTCTTGCTGCGCAGCGCGACGTCCGCTGTGTTATTCCAACCCTGGTCCAACTACTCGCGCAGAGATCGACCGTGTTCCGTAACACTCTTTTCGAAACGATTGACCCTGATGTCCAGCACAAAGAGGTTGCCGTGCAGATCGAGAAACTATTCTACACGCCACTTCTCGCGCTCAAAGGCTTCTGCGAGCCGATTTTGTTTGTCATCGATGCCCTCGACGAATGTGGTGGGGAGACCTGCGATGGCATGCTAAACGACAGAACGAGCCACGAGATTGTGACCAGCATGCTCGAAGCACTCACCAGCCTGACGCGATCCGATACCAAGCTCCTAGTCAAGTTTCTGATTACATCAAGACCCGAGACTCAGATTCGTGACACTTCCTTATCGGACACAAATTACACCAAGATCCTCCGACTTCACGCCGTCGGCAGGGAAGCTGTCGATGGAGATATTCATCGTTACATCACCGAAAGCCTGAACACGAAACTCTTTCGCAAGCCTAAAATTCGCGAAAGGTTCACGGAGCGCGAAGTTCAGGATCTTGTCCGGCTTTGCGATGGCCTCTTCATCGTTGCATCCACTGCCCTCAAGCATACCTTTGGCGCAGGCTTTGATGCTGCCGCCAACAGATTTGAGAGCCTGATCAACAATTCTCGCGACAATCTTGAAGCCAGAGCTGCAGCTCCGCTTGACGAGGTTTATGCTGTTATTCTGGCTGATGCAGCGGGGCCCTATGGATCTGAGGCCACTGGTCTTCTGGCTCTGCAGCAGATCCTTTCGTCAATTCTCTCAGCCCGTGTAACATTGTCCATCACATCATTGGGTGATCTATTGAAGCTTGATGTACGTGCTTATCTGTCTCATTTGCACGCCGTAGTTTACGTGCCCGAGGACGACGACGAACCTGGCCTGCGTACTGTGCATGCCTCGTTTGGTGACTATCTTTTTGATCGAGCCTCTGACTGCATCCGGGTCGACCGGTCGCTTGGCCACGAGATACTCGCACACGCCTGTCTCGACCTGATGGGAAAGTGTCTTCATTTTAACATTTCGAAGAGTCACTCCTCATACGATTCCAACTCGTCCAAGGAACAGGATAGTATTTCTCTTTCCCTTATGTACGCATGCCTTCACTGGTCTCACCATATCACCGCCCCCACGACTTCGGCACTCGATCTGCAGATTGGCCAGATAGTTCGCCTGAAGCTTTTGTTTTGGCTGGAACTGCTCAGCATCATCCACAAGGTCGGTCTGGCAGCGGGACTGCTGCGCATTGCCGCATCTGCTGTGAGTGTACTGCTACAACATTAATATATTTACTCAGTCATATACAGGTCAAAGAGCCTCTGGTTTCACAGTTTCTTCACGATGCAATCTATTTCGTGGCCTCGTCTCGCGAGGCTATCGAGCGGAGCGCTGCGCACATTTATCTCTCAGCTCTCCCCTTTGCGGAAAAAGACTCGCTCGTTTACAAGGAGTTTGCCCCTCAGTACTCTGGTCTTATCGCCATAGAAAAGTTTGGTATTGGCCGTCATGGCGGAGGCGCCATCATGACGCTCACAGGCCACTGCGGCGCCGTTCGCTCAGTAGCGTACTCTTCGGACGGCTTGCTTCTTGCCTCATGCTCTGAGGACGGCATGGTCCGCATCTGGGACACGCAAACGGGCGAAGAAGCGATGTCTCCGCTGCTCAGCGGTGATGGAATGGTTCTGTCTATCGATTTTGCACGCAACAACCGGCGGATCGCATCAGGCACCGAGACAGGCATCGCATGTGTTTGGGATGTCACAACGAGACAGGCCAGCTGCCTGAGTCTGAGGGGTCACTCCGATGTGGTGAATATTGTAAAGTTTTCTCCAGACGGCTCCCTTCTTGCGTCTGGATCTAAAGACAAAACTGTGCATCTCTGGAACCCCGAGACGGGCGAGCAGCTTGCAGTTCTGAATGGACATTGGGGTTCGGTCAACGGTCTCTCTTTCTCTCCGGATGGGGATATTCTAGCATCCATTGGTGAGAGCAACCATATGGTAATGTGGGACACCAGTGCAATGAAAGCTGCGGGCAAACCCCTGAGAGGTGCTGGGCTCGAAACAGTCGACTTCTCACCGGACGGAAAATTGATCGCAGAAACTGCCAATCATATCGTGACCCTCAGGCAGCACCCTAGGAATGACATATTCACGGACCTACGATGTTCAGCAAGAACTCTGTGCGCCAGATTTTCGCCCGACAGTCGATCATTGGTCAGCACACATGGCCAAGATGTCAGGCTGTGGACTCTGCAGCCGGACTTGGCCGACTCTTACTGGGTCGACCTCACTGGCCATACAGCCGCCGTCCGATGGGCCACTTTCTCGCCATGTGGATTTTACATCGCGTCAGCCTCTGATGATGGCACCGTCCGGATTTGGAGCACTGGAAGCGGTCAAGCGGTCGTTCGGCAGCTAGTTGCGCACGAAAAAGCAGTATCTTCCGTGGCCGTCTCACTAGACGGCAACGTTATTATTAGCAGCTCTGCGGATAAATCGGTGCGGGTGTGGAACGCGCGCACCGGGGAGGCCACGCTCCCACCGTTCCATGGGCACCCAAACGAGGCACTGTCTGTGTCAGCATCGCTTGATGGACTGTTGGCTGCTTCTGATTCTGCGGAACGCACCGTTCGACTGTGGGATGCGCATTCAGGAGCGGAAGTTGGTGACCCGATGCGCGGTTACACTAAATTTGTCAACAAGATGTCATTGAAAGCTGTTGAGAGGACGATGGGGTTCTCGAACGATGGTCAGAGGACGGCGGCATTGTCGAGCAATGTTTCGAGGACGGCGGCATTCTCGAACGATGGTCAGAGGCTTGCATCTGCTTCGAACGGCAATACCGTGCAAATATGGGACGTTGCGACTCAGACCCCATTACCTTCTGGCCCACTACGCTGCACTACTTGGGTTTCCACTGTCGCGTTTTCTCCTGACAGGGAGCTCATTGCCGTGGGAGACAATAGCGGCCGCATCTATGTCTGGGAGGCAGATGTGGGTCGGGAAAAAAGCAAGCCATGGCAGGCAGCCACGACGAGCGTCAAGTCCCTTGCCTTCTCGCCGAATAGCGAGAAAATCGTATCTGGTGGCGATGTGAATGTATCAATTATCTGGAATGTGGCCAATAGTCAACCAATTCTTGCTCTCCATGGTCACACGGACGGTGTTCTGTCTGTGGCGTGGTCCCTCGATGGCAGTCTCATTGCCACTGGCTCCAGCGACCATACAGTACGCCTATGGGACGCAAATAAAGGCGCCCCGCTTGCAACACTATGCGGACACGCTGACGAGGTTCAATCGGTGGTCTTCACTCCCGACGGCCAGTTCATTGCATCAGGCTCCAAGGACGCTGGTATCCGCAAGTGGGACGCGGATACGGCCTGCAAAGGAGTGCCTAAACGGGATGGTAATCCTGTCGCGGCACTGGAATCTGGCATCCTCAAAGATGGATGGCTGGTGGGATCATCAGGGGAGTTGCTTTTGTGGGTGCCGGCCGAGTATCGAGCGTACCTACAGTTGCCTCCTTGTACGTTGTTGATTCACAAGAGTCGCCTCATCCTCAGGGTGGGTGACAGCGGCCTGCATGCTGGACAAGACTGGAAGCTGTGTTGGCGTGATTGAGCAAGGCAGATATTGGGATTGGTGATTGACATGTTCAATTGTTCGGGTGCATATGCGATCTCTCTTAGTTCCACGTGTTGTTGCAATGTGAAACATGGTACGGTAGAACTCATCTTAACCCATACCTCTCATAAGTCATTATCTCCGATCCAGATGGGCCAGTTTGCTCAAGGATGCCGCGAGTACATCGACACGTTGCAGGTCACTGATCGTGTGAACACTTAAAACAGATCTGCTACACATGTATATCTCAGTCTCGCGCGTGCTATGTACGTCATTGCTAACTGCAACTAGACTGATCGATCCGTATATCTGATATATCGAGCAGAGAAATGAGCAAATTTCGTAAGACGCCACACGGCGGTGTATGAACCTACCACCAAACCAATCGGACGTTCAGAATAGACCTTGTTCAGTGCACACCGAGCGTCGCGCCTACATGTTCCAGATACGAACTGCTACCAACACCCGCACTGATGTTCGACCGCAGTTCCTTGTTTCTCGTTGGAAGTGATGCTGTCGAGGATCTGCGGAGTCTGTACAGTGTACAGGTTCTGGAATAACGTGTGGCCGACGTTCAGTGTGCCATATCATAGTGTTGTAGGTGCAAATCAAGGCACTTTGGCATTAGACGTCGACGGCGCCGTCACGGTGACAGCCCTCCGCGTGGGCGCTGTGACAACTGCTCGGATTGTTCGGGCCGGCGGACCCGCCTTCGCCAGAGTGTTGGTCGACCAACACGTCCCGAGTGCTGCTGATTTACTCGGCCCGTCCGTTCTCTACATCGTAGTGAAAGACGATGCTCCACCCGCACCAGCACCTGCATCAACAAATCACGTAAGTGCGCTATCCCTGCAGCCCTTGCACCACGCACGCCGCCAGTACCGAGTACACCATACATATCACCACTCTGGCTCACCTGTCTCGCCTCCAACTCCGACAGCCACCGCCAGTAGTGCCTGCAGCGTTCAAGAGCGCTGCACAACGTCCGGCAAGTACGTCCGACCGCGGGCGCTACGCTGGCGTGCCGCTGCTGCGTGTTTTAGCGCGCAATCTGCCTGGTTTCTGAGCGCGCCATGTGGATGTTGTCTTCGAGAATGTAGGCGGTGTCCTACTTGATGCGAGATGCTTTATGCGCGAGGCCGGTGCAAGCTTGCTCGTTGTATGTCTCACCATACTGAGCGAGTGGGAAGATAAGCGTCTCATCTCGGTGTACGGCATGTGGCCCACGATGCCAATGGGTGAATCCTCCATATCCCCCCGACCAGGTTTACACCAAAGCCAAAGCAGGCGTCTATTCTGTATACTGTGGTAGCTCACAGTGCTCATCTTTTCCAAAGTGCCCTCCGCAATGGCAGTCAGAGCCGACCTTTCCTTGACCGCCTCATACTTCACATCCGCGCCATCCGCCAGTCCGCCCACCTCCTGCACCCTCTTCCAACCTCCACCACAGCCAACCGGCATTCCCACAACGTCATTCACTGCCGCTCTGGCTCTTCGCCCACACTCGCCTTGAGGAGCCTGCGTCGTCGGCCGCGTCCAACACGGGAACACTAGAACACGCGCATTTGCCAAGCTTGCTGAGGCGTTGAGACTGCCCTTTAGCAGCAGCGTATTGGCGTCATGTCTGCTAGGACCGTTACACGCGGTGTTGCTGGATCTTTTGCGTGTGGGTTGAGTGACGATATGGGCGTTTTTCTGGACAATGTTATGGAGCAGATTCCAGAACGGGCGGGACACATTGGAGGTGCATAATGGAGCCCATCATTTTTGACAGTGCAATACCAACTCTTTGAATTGCAGAACTAGTACTAAACCTCCTGGTGAGGACACTGACGGGAAGGCCATTCGTACGCTGTGGAACACCTCCTGCACCTCCAACACCGACCAAATCAGCTCAGTTGATACGGCCACAGCCTCGCATCCGGACCAGAAAATGCGTACGGGCTTCCAGGAACACATGTCCCACGCACCCCGCTCATCGTCCGCACCAGTTCACGGCTCGACTTTATCACGCTCCCCACAGTCGGCAAGAACGGAAACAGCCACTTGGTCCCACCATCTACAACCTTGACTGTCGGACCGTTCTCGCTTCTCGTTGCCACTGCGCCCGCGCCCGCACCCGTACAACACCATTTCGTGTTTGGCTTCCCCGCCGGGATGATCCAGCCGCACACCGCGGTGACATTGCGGCTCGCCCCTAGATGTCCTCGCCACGTTCGACTTTGGAAGTTCGGGCTCAGGAGGAAATCTGTTGGAGTTAGTCATGGATGAGGGTGGCCGGGTGGCCCATATCTTCTACGCCGTGTAGCGTAGGTCAGGGCGGCAGCGGCACGATATGTTGGAGGTGTTGTACGTGACGACAAGCGATTGAACCTTCTTGAGCCGAAGGGGAAGAAATGGCTTATTATAGTTCGGGATGCTGTTTTTATGTCTCGCAGCATGAGATCGAGATCATCGACAGTTTACTTGGGGCACTTTTCACCCTGGGCGTATCGGATCCGCACCTGTGCGTGCGCGAGATCGCGCTCACAGAGCTCGCAGCGGGAGGAACACGCAGCGGATTTCTCCGACTGCGTCACTTGGAACATTGTGAATGTTTGCTGAAGACCCAGAGAGTTGTGATGATAAGCACCTATTGGACCCTGAAAGCACCGGAGATACGTACGATGTTTAGTCAAACCGTGAAATAGAGAGTTTGTACATGAGTGAACTTGAGTGACATCTGACGGTCAGGTGGCTACTTGATCATGATTCAGCCAACCAAAGTCTTGACATTTGATGGCCTCATCTGAAATTTCCCGCGGCAATTAACAGCACGCCAAATTTACATATGAGTATTTACAGATGATCTCGCAATAATTTAGTGCATCCATTACTAGTTGAACCGTTGAATAAAGCCCGGATAGTCAAGTTTGCGCCACTGGCTGTTCCTGGAGCCGTCATTGAAACAATTAGCTCGGGCCCGTGCATTACAAGAACGCGGTGTGTGCCAGGCCGCGCAGCATGCACGCCAGTCACCACAGTGTGATGCAAGTATCAGGTGAGTGAGCAGGCAAAGAGGAGGGACAATGAGCTCAAACAGGACTGATACTGACATTAGAGACACATTGCATCGTCTTCAAATTAGGGAGACTCGATGTTTCGCCCATCTCTGAGTACTTGCTTCAGGATAAGTTTGCAACAGTGATGTTCGACAACAGTGGAGCACCATTTAGCTACAGTAGACTTGCTCGTAATGAATAGAGGTCCGTACACGCCCAAAGGCTATTCATTATCAGATTGTTCATAACGAGCGCACACCCGGTACGGTGACTTGGGCCACCCGATCTATCTAGCCCTCATGTATCACATTCATTTCACTCTCAATGCTAACTTTAACGCTATTTATGCCTCAATTGCACCCTAAGGAGGTGCTGACGAGGCTAGTTGGCCATGGTCTGTGAGGTTGCGGGCATAATATGGTGGCAAGCCCGCCTGCTTCAGTGACATACTTGTGCATTGTTGGAGCTAAATTCGCAGATTTTGACCATTTCACCTCAGACCACACACAGATTTCAGACGGAAAACCAATGTGGAGTGAGAAGCGCCTCAAGCAAGCAGTCCCAAGGACCCCCTGAACAGGGCCTACCATCCCAAAGCTTATCCATTATTGGATATTCATTACCAGTGGGGTCTCACCTGTATTTAGAGGGACAGGGCCGAATCCTATTCATTATCAACGTCATTCATTAGGCCCCTATTCATTATGAGCGAGTCTACTGTAACTGAATCAGCTCATTCTGCGCTCGCTAAACGGTTCAACCTAAAGCGAACCTCTCGTCGACATTATGAGAGCGAGATAATGCGCTCCGCTCTACCTGTGAACGCCCGCCACATGATTGATATTGCATGTCAGATTGTATAATCTCCCCACATTGTCAACGCGTGAAGAGCTCATGACTGCCCTGCGAAGCTTGATTTTGGTTCTGAAGGTCGTTCTGCCCGACCATCGGACACGCGGCTTACGAGCACGGCCCGCGTCTTTAGCACCTGGATAAGCCTCAGAACCTCTTTTTACAATATGGTAACATGACCGTCACGAACCCTGTTTGGTTCATGTTGCCATTAGGACTGAGAGCATTAGAGAGCATGAATAGGCGTGTCGGCGATGACTGCAAGTGCGATCGAACTATTTATGGCTGCCACCTTCTTGGCGTATGTACTATGGACATCGTGATTGCTGCTAAAATTTGGCACGACTCCGTGTCAGGCACCTTCAGAGGCTGATTGTCAGTGATGCAGAATGGTATACACTAGACAGGACAAAGAAGAGTAGGGAAGCTCGAGAGCAACTTTAAGGGAACAAAGTCATTTAATGCAGCAGCACAGAGTGTAGCAAGCGACCGGGACAAGTGACGTGTGATACGGATCCGCAATGGTCTCGACGACCCACATCGTTACCAAGATGAGCGAAACGGAGTTGTCAAAGCAGGAAAACTCGAACTAGTAGCGAAGTAAGGAGAGAATGACGAAGCGATCTGGCTTTACACACCACCATACTGCGAAGCATCGTAGGAAGCAAAGCTTTCTTGTCCGCCCACGCTAGCGTCGCTGACTCCGGCACTGACACCGACACCAGCACCAGCGTCTCCTGACCCGGCCATCGCCATTGCGGCCATGTCGATGCTTAGGTTGGGATCTGTCCACCATGGCGGGTGATCAAGAATGAACATGCCCGTGAACATCTCTTGTTGACCGACATCCTCCATCAGTGTTTCGTGTGCTATCGCCCACGGATCATGGGAGAACCCTCCACCAAACAAGTCGGGCTGCTGAGTTTCTGCCGCCCACTGCCGGGTCGTACTGTGCGTAGATGGGTCAGGCAACGTCGCAGCCAGCGCGTGTGCACTGTGTCCAAAGGACGACGCCGAGCCAGTGGATGCGACAGGCGAAGTTGCAGGTGTACTTCCAAGCTCGCTCGAAGGTGTCGCGGGCGAGAACGCCCCGGCGTCTGAGGCCTCATCAGCGGTACCGCCGCCGGTGCTAACACTGTCGGCATGACGAGGCGTACCAGCACTGGAGCCTCCCGCAGACGAGGCAACCCGCTTGGCCTGGCGAACATGCTTGCTCAGCATGCCGTTGAGGAAGCGGCTAAACAGCTTGGGTGGGTGGCTTCCATCGACAGCGACTGCACGGCTACCGAGGACTTCGATGAGTTCGCGCACGCGGATAACGATTTGCTCCCGCGTCTGATCATCAACCATATCGTGGTGTTCCGCGCCAAGGAACTGTGAGTATCAGACAATGAGTACAAAGGAGGAAACAATCGACGAAGAAGAGCGATGGACAGACCTTGAGGAGGAAGGCGCTCGCGAAGGAGGCATACCAGAAGTAGCCGTCGCACGCATAACGCAGGAGTCCGGTCGACGCCAGATCATTCATAAGAATTTCGAGCACGCGGAATGCAGATTGAAGACACTGTCGGTAGCATTAGATTTGCGCCGCACGCCAGGAAGCAACCACGTACCTTGGCTAGACATGCCTGCTCAAGTTCCGGGGTTTGGTGACGCCCTTTCTGGAATGCGGTAGAATGTATGATGAGGCGCGAGTACTGCGTCGTGAAATCACCCATGCGCTCTCGCAAAACGCAAACAGGGTCTACAGCGTATGTCAAACGATAACCAGGTCAGCGTTAAACAGGGCCCAGACGGCTTAACGCACTTGTACGGTCCGTGTACTGCTCGAAGAGCGCGTTGCTTTTCGCGACAAGTCCAGCGACTTCTTCGTCGAACTCGCGACAAATTCGATCATAGTCGACGTCTGGCTCGCTGTCATCCTCCTTGCTCTTTTCGACCTTCTCGAGTGCCGTGCGGAACGCGCGGAGAAGATCGACGAAAACAACTAGGTGAACGTCATGAAGATGAGCGTAGCGGCCTTGATTGGCATGCCACCAGTTCATGGCGTTCTACAAGGAGTGTACGCTGATCAGCACAAGGGGCACATTTACTGTGAGTAATCAACACACCTTGACAACGGCATCGTCCCGAGCGATGGTGGCTGGCCGTCCAAAGTGCGCGCTCATGCTCTCGTCGAGGTAGAAACAGATGATCCAGGTGCGAGTGCGATTCAACGCCTCGCGCTCAAGGCCTTCTGTCGCCGCTGGAAGTGGTTGGTATTTGTACAGGCCGAGGTCGGTCGCCATACTAGATAAAGAACAAAGAACGTCAGACAGGATGGCGGATAGAGAAGATTGTTGCTCACCGAAACGCGACACCAGAGTAGAGCCAGTTCTTGTTCTCTGAGTATTTGCGATCGGGCGCGGGGTAGCTGGAGAGCAGGATGAAGGCTTGTACATGTTCGATAGACTTTGTCATGTTGATGATCGCTTCGCCCGCCAGCTTCTTGGTAATGTCCATAAGACGAACGTAGGCGTCCGGGCGGTTCGTGTAGTAACGCGAGGCTATCATTGCGACTATATAACGACGTGTCAGACCACATTGTTGAACACGACGACGGGAGAGGGAACGGGCTACGTACTGACGCTGAGTAGAAATGGACTGCGCTCTTTAACATACTCGACAGTGTGAAGTTTCTCGTCGAACATGCTCATGTACGGCTGCGGGACATGGGTCAGCGGCTCGTCGGGTACGCGGGTATCGCTTGTCAACGCACGTTCATCTTGGACATGAACTGACGGAAGAGCATGTCGATCTCGGCAGTCGTGAGCACGCCAAGTATCTCGAGCTTGTCGATGCCGGGGATGTTGGCAAGCGGGATGGATGCCGCGGGATCGGGGTTGAAGTAGCCTGGGCGAAGAAGCTTTGTCTGAGGGGTAATGATCAGTTTTGACGTTATCACAAGCGGCACAGATCGCGACGTACACCATCCTTGTCTTTCTTGACGCTAGCAGCCGAGCTCGTCGGGCTCGTCGGTGCGCCAACCGGTGGACTGGTCATGTTCGCTGCGTGCTTATGTTTGTTCGGGACGCCATCGCGGATGAACTGGAACGGTGCTTTGACGCCATCCGAGGGACCGTCTGTTTGATTTGGATCGAGCCACTCGTCGCTATCCTCATCTTCATCCTCGTCTTCGCTGGCATCTGGCGAGCTTGGCGTATCGCCACGCTGGCTCCTGTCGCCGACACGATGACCGGCTGCGTCAGCTTCAGCAGCGAGGCGAGCTGCGCGCTCCTTGTCGGCTTTCCTGCAAGAGGTGTCAGCCAGCGTTCGTGTAGTTCGCAAAAAGCAAGAATGGGAGGGGCGTCGTCGTCGTCGTTGTCATCTGCGTCACAATCTGAGGCAATAGGACCCCGAGCGATGCAGGGTGGAAAGGTCTAGGGTCAAGGGCTGGAGGTGAGAGTAAGCAGTTCCAGATGAGAAAGAGCAGAAGTCGGAGGAGAGGTTCAAATAGGCGCCCGAGTAGGTCGTGCGGGGGAGTGAACGCAAGTAAGGCCCGCCCACGCAGCCGTGCTGCATGGACGGGCGTAGGGTGGAGTATAGATCTGTACGTGACGCGCGACGGAAAGGCAGGATACAACAGAGGACCAATGGGTTAGATGATGGACATAGGAGGTAGTGGAAACGAGGAGCGTGCGGGAATGAATAGATAGCTAACCATACACAGACACCGGGCGACGGATTGGATCAAAAGATGCGCAGAAACAACTTGGCCAGGGCGAGGCGAGGCTTAGAATAGGAAGACGAAGGTGAAGCAGGAAACTGATGGGTGGTGGGGTCCAACCAGAATCAAAACACGAGGGAAAGGGCTTGGTCACGAGATGGGAGCAATGAGGCGATGCAAATAATATGGAGAGACGACATCAAGCGGTAGAAGGAATAGATAGGACACAGGATGAAACAGGGCATGACTGCACCTGCACAGAGCGGGCGCGGCATGAAGCCACTGTCAAGAATGATCCGGGACGACGACAACGACGACAACATTACTGCTCCTCCTCGTCCTCACTTCCACCATAGCCGTACTTAGGGCGTTGCTTGCGAGGTGCGGTCTCGCATTCGGCGTTGGCGTTGCGGCAACGCTTGCACGGGCGTTCACCATTGACAGGTTCGCACCGAACCTGGCGGCGAGGATGGATGAAATGCAGAGGATGAAATCGAGGGAGCAGGAGAGAAGCGGAGGACTGATGAGTGACATTCGAGGAAGCGTCACCACCGGACTGACCTTGAGTCGCTTGCAGCGGGTGCATGCACGCTGAGGTGCCACGGGCTTATCTTCTGAGCGGGCACCGAGGAGTTGGCCAGTAGGGGTCATCTAAGAGGACGAACAGTCGTTAGTGGAATGAATCAGACGCGGAGGTGGGGCCATGCAAGGTCGGCAGTGGCAGACGGCTTGCCTGGACTGGGCGAGGCTTCCAGGGTATGAAACGCATTGCGGGAGTAGCGAACCAGACGACGAAGGAGAAGGTACGAGAACAAGAAGCGAAATGCGAGCCACGCAGACCGGCGCAAGGTATACAGTCTCACGCCCGCATATACGTCAATGCTCTTCAGATGCAGTGGCCGCCAGGGCGGGACGAAACCGAACCCCTGCGCGGCGGCTCCGCATTCCGTTTGTGCAGCGTTTGACGTTGGGCGGGCATCGCACGACAAACGAGTCGCGCTCACACGCGTCGCTCGTTGCATTGAGGACCGCCCCCAGATGCAGCGAGTCACCGACTCGCCCAATTCAGCGAAACACCGGCGGAACACATACCCTTTCGAGGCACAAAGCCACCGAAGAAGGAAGTATCCGGCGTTTTGACAGGACGGGATGGGCGGTGTCCGACGGCGACACAGTCGGAGCGCCCGGCAGTAAACGGAGAAAACGGAGTCCGACGCAGGGCTCAGACTAGGCCGACCTGAGCGACTGCAGGGAACGCGCGACGGGCGAGGAGTGCAGGGCGGGAAACAGAAACGCAGACACGAACGCCACCTAGGCGGGAACGAATAGCGCGGACAAATGACGAACCTGAAGCTGCATTCCTGGTGCCATTCCCAACTGTGGGTTCCATGGCTAGCGAGTAGGTACATATCAGTACCACTTTCCGTCACAGTCGAAGAAACACGACTGACCTGACCACCCTGTGGTGGATAACCTGCATACGCGGTCTGAGGCGGCTGAGCACCGGGGACGTCGTAAACAGGGCCTGATGCGGGCACGAATTGCTGCTGTGCCTGCTGTTGCTGAGGCGGGTACTGCTGGGCGTACTGATACTGAGGAGCGCCAGCGTACGGCGGCTGCTGTGAGGGTCCGGCGCCGGCGAACTGCTGCTGCTGGTACTGCGCGCTCGGATCGTAGATCTGCTGGCCAGGTTGGGCGTACTGCGCCGGCTGCTGGGCGTACTGCGGCTGTTGGCCGGGGAACTGTTGGCAAAGGGAAACACTGGATCAGCTGCTAGACTTCAGCCAGGAAGAAGTACAACATACCTGTTGTTGCGTCGAGAACTGTTGTCCTGGATGACCAGGTTGAGCGTAGGGTGGCTGTTGCTGCTGCTGCCACGGCATAGGCGCGTAAGCAATTGGGTGTTGCATCATCGATACAGGGGGCAAT
>Ga0247815_10001121_pt1 | contig 20701 bp, 20 predicted proteins | sample UWRJL194509B1_FD_181014 | JGI IMG/M metagenome (GOLD analysis project Ga0247815, IMG submission 181014) | Plant litter microbial communities from Arlington Agricultural Research Station in Wisconsin, United States - UWRJ-L194-509B-1 | ecosystem: Environmental > Terrestrial > Plant litter >...
CGATGCCGGCCTTGGCCGGGCGGCCGCTGACGATCACCGTGTAGTTGTTGTCCTTGCGGTCGATCAGCTTGCGCTCGCGCAGCAGGCTGTTGCCGTCCTTGTCGTCGACGCCGATGTCGATCCAGTCCCTTAACGCCGCGTCCTTTTCCTCGCCCTGGTCGTTGGCCCGCACCTTGGCCGCGCTGACCGCGAACGAGACTTCATACTTGCCGTCGCTGAGCTTGCGCGCCGTCGCCGACACCGCGTGGTTTTCATACAGCACGATGTGGTTAAACAGGTCGTCGATCAGATACGCCTGGTCCGCCGGCGTGATCTTGCGCAGCGCGTCGACCAGCACATTGACGCTCGGATACGGACCGCTGCTGCGGCCATGTTGCGCCAGCATCTCCTTCAACGCGGCGTTGACCTTCGCTTCGCCCAAAATATCCTGCAACTGGTACATCGCCAGGCTGCCCTTGCGGTACTGGATGTAGTTCTGGTTTTCATTCTCGGCCAGCGGCAGTTCCTTCTTGCGCTCCAGCGCCCGGCCGGTCAGGTACTGGTCCAGGTCGTAGTGCAGGAAACGCCGCATTTTGTTGGGGCCGAAACTTTTCTTCATCACCATCAACGCCGAATACTCGGCCAGCGTTTCGCTCAGCACGCTGGCGCCACGCGTGTTGCCGCCCACCAGTTGATGCCCCCACCACTGGTGCGCCACTTCGTGCGCGGTGATGTAGAACGGATAGTCGAGATCCTTCGGATTCTTGTCGTCGACCTTGGCGATGAAGCCCACCGATTCCGAATACGGGATGGTGTTCGGATATGACTGCGCGAACGCGGCGTAGCGGGGGAATTCGACGATGCGCACCAGCTTGTGCTGGTACGGCCCGAAGTTGCGCGAGTAGTAGTCCAGCGATTCCTTGACGCCCTTGTCCATGCGGTCGAGGTTGTACTCGTGGCCGGGATGGTAGTAGAGCTCGATGCCGACGTCCTGCCACCAGTCGCGCTTGACCAGGTAGTGCGCCGACTGGATGGCGTAGAAATTCAGCATCGGCTGCTCCATCCGGTAGTGGAAGTACCGCCGTCCCTTGCTGACCCAGTCCTTGACCAGCGTGCCCGGCGCGATGGCGGTCTGGTCGGCGCTGGTGGCGACGGTGGCGTCGAAGCTGATCCAGTCGGCGTCGTTGCCGGCGAAGTTGTTGGCCAGGCCGGCGGCGTCGTCGCGCGGCAGCATCCGTTCGCGCGGCGGCAGCGCGTGCTTCTTGCGGTCGCGCGCGTCGCTGAGCTCGACCGGCTGCTGGTAGCCGATGTGCGGCATGATGCCGTTGTTGAAGAAGGTGCCGTTGGCCACCACCGGCGTGTCCTGGCCCATGCCGAGTATGCCTTTCGGCACGTAGCCGACGTCGAACTCCATCGCCAGCCGCGCCCCCGGCGCCAGCGGCTTGGCCAGCTTGTAGCTGTAGAAGCCCAGCGCGCCGTCCTGCACGCCGTTGCGCACCTCCTGGCTGAAGCGCACCGCGTAGCGCGTGACGGTGTTGTCCTGGAAGACGATGACGTCGCTGATCGGCTGCGCGGTCTTGTTTTGCAGCACGTAGCGGCCCTTGACCAGCAAGCCGCGGGTTTCCGGCATGATCGCCACGTCCAGCTTGACGTCGGTGATGCGCGGCTGCGGGACGGCGGCGTATTGCTTGTACTTGCGCTCGTAGTCGGCCTTCTCGGCGTCCTTTTGGTAGGCCGATTTGTACGGCGTGGCGATGTGGGTGTTATAGAACAGCACGCCGCCGGCGGTGCCGAAGATCAGCACACCGGCCGCGATCGTGGTCAGCACCGGCATGGTCAGCGCGTGGCGCGCCAGCCGTACGCGCTGGCGCCAGCCGTCGTTGGTGCCGCGCGACCAGAACAGCAGCGAGGCCACCGTCAGCAGCAGCGCGACGCCGCCCCAGTAGGCTTCGAACCAACGCTCGCGGGCGAGGTAGTGGCCGTAGCCGTTCATCGCCGAGTAGACGAAGCTCGGCATGTTGCCGTAGATGAGCAGCGGGTTGTCCAGCCCGACCGAGCCGGCGGTGACGCTGACGACGTAGTAGGCGATCATCGCGAAGTAGGCGATGTAGCGCTGGTTGATCAGCACCTGCAGCGCGATCGCCAGCACCGCGACCAGCGCGTAGCCCGGCAGTTGCAGCAGGAACAGATGGTAGGCGTACAGCCCCGGCTCCAGCATGAAGTAACCTTTGACGATCTGGATCGCCATGCCGCACAACATCACCACCGCCATCAGCAGCGCCTGCAGCCCGATCAGCGCGAACAGCTTGGCCAGCAGCGGCAGCCAGCTCGGGATCGGCAGCGCGTCCAGCATCTGCGCCATGCGCGCCTCGCGTTCGCGCCACACCAGCTCGCCCGCGTAGAAGGTGGTGATCACCATCATGAACAGCGCGAAGGTTTCCGACACCGACTCCAGCACCAGGTAGGTGACCGGGTAGGTGGTGGTGCCGAACATCGAGCCCATGTCCAGCGCGCTGGCGAACATCATCAGCACGCCGGCCAGCACGATGACCAGGAAATAAATGTTCTTGGTGGTCTCGCGCAGGTTGAGCCAGCTCATCTTCAGCAGCAGCCAGCCCAGGCTGCGCGCCTGGAAGTCCGGCGCCTCCTGGGTGCTGGTCGAGGTCTGCGACAGGTGCAGCGGCAGCTCGCCCTCGCCGCGGCTGGTGCCGGCGCCGCTGGCGCCGCTGTCGAGGGTGGCCAGGAAGTGGAAGCGCCAGTAGCCGAGCAGCAAACCGGCCAGCGCGAACGACGACCACAGCACGCGGTTGACCAGGTACACGTCCTCCAGCCACACCATGCGGCTGTTGCGCTCGATGATCGGCCAGTACTCGGTCAGGCGGATGATGGCGGTGGTGCCGAACGGGTCGATCAGCGCGGCCAGCGTTTTGTAGTCGAGGTCGCGCGCCAGGCCGGGGGCGACGATGTAGCCGATCAGCATCACCACGCTGGAGATGTAAACCGGCAACATGCGCCGCGTCAGCGCGGCGAGGATGAAGAACACCGCGCCGAAGATGAAGATGTTGGGCAGGATCACCGTCAGGTAGGGCATCAGGTAGGCCAGCGCGTCCGGGTGGCCCATGCGCTCCGGGTCGAGGCCGGGGACGAAACCGCCCAGCCAGGCGCCCAGCGGAATGCTGGTGAAGATCACCGCCAGCGTCAGGTAGGCGCCGAGGAAGCGGCCGAACATATACTGGTGCTTGCGGATCGGCGCGCTGAAGAAGAAGTGCTGCATGTCGTACTCGAAGTCCTGCTGGATCGAGCGGCCCATCATGGCGGCCACGACGATCACGCCCAGCGAGCCGAGGAAGCTGGTGGTGAACATCAGCGAGCGCGGCGAGTCGATCAGCTGGCTGCCGAAGCTGACGTGGGCTTCCTTGAAGAAGCCGCCGGCGGCGGCCATCCACAGCATGGCCAGCGCCAGGAAGCCGGCGAAATAGACCCAGGTCGACAGCAGCTTGAGGCGCTGGCGCGCTTCGAAGAGGGCGATGGCTAACATGGCGCGGCCTTAATCGCAGGTGGCCGCGGCGCTGTGGCGGCCGGCGATGGTGGCGAAGTAGACATCCTCCAGGTCGCCGATGGCTTCCTCGAAGCCGTCGCCGGGGTCGGTCTCGCTATACACGTGAATCAGCGTCCGCCCCGACAGCAGCCGCGACGAGATCACCGGATGGCGCAGCTGGAACGATTGCAGGTCGCGCTTGTCGATGAAGCGGGCCCAGATCTTGTCGCTGACCTCGTGGATCAGCTCCTGGGTCGGGCCGCACAGCAGCAAGTGGCCCTTGTTGATGATCGCCATGTTGGCGCACAGGTCGGCGACGTCGCTGACGATGTGGGTCGACAGGATCACCGTCTTGTCCTCGCCGATGTCGGACAGCAGGTTGTGGAAGCGCACCCGCTCCTGCGGGTCGAGGCCGGCGGTCGGCTCGTCGACGATGATCAGTTTCGGGTCGCCGAGCAGCGCCTGGGCGATGCCGAAGCGCTGCCGCATGCCGCCCGAAAAGCCGCCCAGGCGCTGGTGGCGCACGTCGAACAGATTGGTTTGCTGCAACAGGCCGTCGACCACCTCGCGCCGGCGGTTGCGGTTGCTCAGTCCCTTGAGCACGGCGAAATGGTCGAGCAACTCGTAGGCGGTGACCTTGGGATAGACGCCGAAGTCCTGCGGCAGGTAGCCCAGCAGGCGGCGCAGTTCGTCCTTTTCGTCCAGCACGTCGAGGTCGCCGAAGAACACCGAACCGGAATCGCATTCCTGCAACGTCGCCAGCGTGCGCATCAGCGTCGACTTGCCGGCGCCGTTGGGGCCGAGCAAGCCGAACATCCCGGCCGGGATGGTGAGCGAGATATTGTCCAGCGCCACGACGCCATTGCCGTAGGTTTTAGACAAGTTGCTGATGCTTAATTCCATGCTAACTCCTGTAGGATTCTGCCGGTGCTGGGACGGCGTTTCCACACGTCCATACACCTTTCACATGATGGCATTGTATTGAATTTGCCCCATGACCGGGGTGCCATTGCGATAGTCGGCGGAAACAGCGCGCTGGAGTGCGAAATCGGCGGAACAGTCGGCGCTGGAATCGTGCTGGTTGAATAGACAACTTGATCAATTCCTGAAGAGAACTTGCTCGCGGTTGAACCACCAGCGGCACAGGGCCAGCAGCGCGCAGGCGGTCAGCGTGCTGGACAATAAAATCACCGACAACATGCGGTAGTCCATGGTCCCCTTGACCAGCTCCTTCATCGCCAGCGACACATTGGTCAGCGGCACCATCGCCCATTTCCAGTTCAGCTCGACGCCGGGCAGCAGCGCGGCCAGGGTCGGCAGCACGGTGACGATGATCAGCGGCGAGATCAGCCCGGCCGCCTCCTTGTAGCTCTTGGCGTAGACCGAGATCGACAGCAGGATCGAGGCGAAGATGGCGGCGGTCGGCACCAGCATCAGCGCCACCATCGCCAGGTCCAGCAGGCCGATGGCGCGCACCATCAGCACCATGTCGCCGCCCAGCGTCGGGCCGAAGAAGAACAGCAGCGCGCCCATGCTCAGGATCATCAGCAGCGACGAGGTCAGGCCGATCGTGAACAGCACCAGGAACTTGGCGACCACGATGGCGGTCCGCGACACCGGCGCCAGCAGCAGCGTCTCCAGCGTGCCGCGCTCCTTCTCGCCGGCGCCGGTGTCGATCGCCGGATACATCGCCGACATCAGGCACACCATCAGCAGGATGTAGGGCAGCATGCCGCCGATGACGGCACCCATCTGCTCGCGCTTGTCGGCGGTGGAGTGGTCCTGCAGGGTGATCGGATCGAGCGCGAAGCTCAGCTGGGTCTTGTTCAGGTTCAGCGCCGACAGCGCCTGCTCGCGCAGCTCGCGGTTCTGGCCGCCGATCACCGCCATCACGCGGCGGCGGGTCAGGTCGACCGTCACCGCGCTGTTGTAATGCAGCTCGATGACGCCCTGGCGGTGCGCCGCCAGCCCGTCCTCCAGCCCGGTCGGGATCACCAGCGCGAACTTGATGCGGTCGGCGCCGATGGCGGCTTTGATGTCGCCCGGCCCCGCCAGCGCCACCTCGTGGAAACCCTTTTCGGCGGCGAAGCGTTGCGCCAGTTGCGGCGCGTGTTCCTTGCCGAAGATCGAATAGCTCATCTCGGCCTGGCTGGCGTTCTTGAAGATGGTCGATGACAGGTAGCCGAAGCCGGCGAAGATCAGCGGCATCGCGAACACCGGCACGAACACGGTGAAGAAGAAGGTCTTGCGGTCGCGCGCCAGCTCCAGCAATTCCTTGAAGTAAATGGTCCACATGGCTCAGCCTTCCTGGTTGATGACGCCGACGAAGGCGTCGTACAGATCGGCGCTGCCGCCCAGGTGGCGCAGCTGCTCGACCGTGCCGTGGAAGGCGGTCTTGCCATGGTTGATGATGCAGACCCGGTCGCACAGCTTTTCCACCTCGTGCAGATGGTGGGTGGAAAAGATCAGCGGCACGCCCAGCGCCTTGTAGCTGGCGATGAAGTCCAGCAGGATCTTGGCCGACATCACGTCCAGGCCGGTGGTCGGCTCGTCGAGGATGACGATGCGCGGTTGGTGCACCACGGTGCGGGCGATGGCGCATTTCTGCCGCATGCCGGTGGACAGCTGGTCGGCGCGCTTGTTGCCGAACTCGTGCATCTGCAGCAGCTCGAACAGCTCGTCGCAGCGGCGTTTCAGGTCGCACGGGCGCATGCCGTGCAGGCGGCCGAAGTATTCGATGTTTTCGCGCGCCGTGAGCCGGCCGTACAGGCCGGTGCTGCCGGACAGGAAGCCGATCAGCCGGCGCGCCTCCAGCGGATCGGCCAGCAGGTCGACGCCGTTGGCGTGGATGTTGCCGGCGTCGGGCTTGAGCGCGGTCGAGAGCAGGCGCAGCGTGGTGGTCTTGCCGGCGCCGTTGGGGCCGAGCAGGCCCAGCACTTCGCCCGGGGCACAGCTGAAGCCGACGTCGCGCACCGCGTGGAACCAGCCGTCGTGATCGCGCGGATCGCGCGCCGGCGCGGCTTTGCGGCCACGCGAGGGCGGCAGGCGGAAGCGTTTGGCCAGGCCCTGGACTTCGATCATCGTGCCGCCTTTCGTTGAAAGATTTCTAGAATAACATGCAAAAATTCTGGCACGCAAGCGACCAAGTGTGCAAACTGGCGATATATCTTTGCTATAGTCACACAAGGCACGGAAGGGAAAATGAATCCTCACTTACAGGAAAAAATACTGGCGGTCACCCAATGCGGCGTGGACCGCAGCGAGTCCACCGGATTCTTCCGCGTGGCGCTGGGGCTGTATTACCTGTCAGGTCTGATGACCAAGGAAACGCTGGATTTCAAGCAGCTTGACCGCGAGTTCAACCGCTTCATCTATCACACCATCGGCAAGGGCCACAGCATCACCAGCGTGCTGCAATACATGAGCGGCGAAAAAGTGGTCGCGGTGGTGGAGTCGAAGCGCTTCCTGAAAGCGTTCGCCCAGCACTGCGCCGAGGTGCCGGTCGAAAATATCCCCTTCCTGCTGGGGCTGAACCTGGGCGTGGCGAAAGACATCTCCGGCATCGACGTGCGCGGCCCGGTGGCTGACTACATCGAGCGGCAGCGGCAGTTGCGCGAGGCGGCCGACGCCGGCTGAGGGGGAGCGTCCTCTATAATGGGACTTTCCATCGACTAAGAGTTCGCCATGGCCGCACATCATCACACTCCCTTCGATCGTTTCATCACCAGCGCCGACAAGGCGCTGCGGGTGATCGCCGGCGTCGCGTCGGCATCGCGACCGACGCCGGCGCTGCACGCGGCCGAAGGCGAGTTGAGCGAGGCCGAGCAGCGCCACAGCGCTGGCCTGATGCGGGTCAACCACGTCGGCGAAGTGTGCGCGCAAGCCTTGTACAACGCCCAGGCGCGTTTCGCCCGCACCGAAGCGATCCGCACGCAGTTCGAGCATTCGAGCCGGGAGGAGGAGGATCACCTGGCGTGGACGGCGCAGCGGCTGGCCGAATTGAATTCGCACACCAGCGTGTTGAATCCCTTGTTTTACGCCGGCGCGTACGCGCTGGGCACGGTGGCGGCGGTGCTGGGCGACGCCCGCAGCCTGGGTTTTGTTGTTGAAACCGAGCGCCAGGTCGAAGCGCACCTGGAAAGCCACCTGGACAAATTACCGCCGCAGGACGCCAAGTCGCGCGCCATCGTCGACCAGATGCGCCTCGACGAGATCGAGCACGGCGCCGCCGCACAAGCCTTGGGCGCGTCGCAGACGCCAGCGCCGGTGCGTTCGATGATGACGGTGATGGGCAAAGTCATGACCAACACCGCCTATTACATTTAAAAAACCCCCGGGGTTTAAGCGACTTCGACGATCTCGAACGAGTGCGTGATCTCGGCCATCTTGCCCAGCATGATGGAGGCCGAGCAGTATTTGTCGTGCGACAGCGAGATCGCGCGCTCGACCACGTCCGGCTTCAGGCCCTTGCCGGTCACCGTGAAGTGGAAATTAATCTTGGTGAACACCTTCGGATCGGTGTCGGCGCGGTCGGCCTTGAGCGTGCACTCGCAACCACGGATGTCGGCCCGGCCCTTTTTCAGGATCAGCACCACGTCATAGGCGGTGCAGCCGCCGGTGCCCAGCAACACCATCTCCATCGGCCGGGGCGCCAGGTTGTGGCCGCCGCCCTCGGGCGCGCCGTCCATGGTGACCAGATGGCCGGAGCCGGTCTGTGCCAAAAAACTCATGCCCGACGGGCCGTTCCAGCTGACTTTGCATTCCATCGTACTCTCCGTTATTTGTCGTTGCACACATTGTAAAGTTTTATGCGCCGCCGCGCCGATGCGCCCGCCAAGCCGCATCGGCGCTTGACTCGGACCGGCAAAGCCGCTTATACTTGTCGGCTTTCCGTTCGCTCAGGAAAGTAAATAAGAAGGCCGAGTCCGCTGATGCAATGGCGGAACCACCATTTGAGCGTGTTTTATTATTTAGGAAGTCAACATGAAAACTTTTTCCGCTAAGGGCCATGAAGTCCAGCGCGATTGGTTCGTGATTGACGCGACGGACAAAGTCCTCGGACGTGTTGCCAGCGAAGTGGCACTCCGACTGCGCGGCAAACACAAGCCAGAATTTACTCCTCACGTCGATACCGGCGATTTCATCGTCATCGTCAATGCAGGCAAACTGCGCGTGACCGGCACCAAAGCAACCGAGAAGACCTACTACCGTCACTCGGGCTACCCAGGTGGCATCTATGAGACCAACTTCCTGAAAATGCAACAGCGTTTCCCAGGCCGTGCTCTGGAAAAAGCCGTCAAGGGCATGCTGCCAAAAGGCCCACTGGGCTACGCAATGATCAAGAAGCTGAAAGTGTACGCTGAAGGTTCGCACCCGCACGCTGCCCAGCAACCTAAAGCACTCGAAATCTAAGGAACTGACATGATCGGTAACTACAATTACGGCACCGGCCGTCGCAAGAGTGCAGTAGCTCGTGTGTTTATCAAAGTTGGCACTGGCCAAATCATCGTTAACGGCAAGCCAGCGGCGGATTACTTCTCCCGTGAAACCGGCCTGATGGTTATTCGTCAACCACTGGAACTGACCGGCAACGTCGAGCGTTTTGACATCAAAGTCAACGTGCACGGCGGCGGCGAGTCCGGCCAGGCAGGTGCTGTGCGTCACGGCATCACCCGCGCCCTGATCGACTACGATGCAGCGCTGAAACCGGATCTGGCCAAAGCCGGCTTCGTGACCCGCGATGCACGTGAAGTTGAACGTAAAAAAGTTGGTCTGCGCAAAGCACGTCGCGCAAAACAATTCTCGAAGCGTTAATTTTTACGCTGTGGCGCGCCGCCTGCGGCGCGTTCTCAAAAAAGCCGCCGGCCTCGTGTCGGGCGGCTTTTTTGCCATTTGGCTACAGTCATACGCTTGTAGCGCATGACTGCTAAAATTGGCGCTCATTTATTCAGCAACACTTAATAAGGAAAGAACATGATCAAAGTTGGCATCGTCGGCGGCACCGGATACACCGGCGTGGAATTGCTGCGACTGTTGGCCGTCCACCCCGACGTGGAACTGACGGCCATCACCTCCCGCAAGGAGGACGGCTTGCCAGTGGCCGACATGTTCCCATCGCTGCGCGGCCGCGTGGACATCGCCTTCTCGTCGCCGGACAAGGCCGACCTGAGCCAATGCGACGTGGTGTTCTTCGCCACCCCGCACGGCGTGGCCATGGCGCAGGCGCCCGAGCTGCTGAAGGCTGGCGTCAAGGTGATCGACCTGGCGGCGGATTTCCGCATCAAGGACAAGGCCGTCTTTGAGAAATGGTACAAGATCGACCACACCTGCCCGGATCTGCTGGAGGAGGCCGCCTATGGCCTCGCCGAGCTGAACCGCGACGCCATCAAAGGCGCGCGCTTGGTCGCCAATCCGGGCTGCTACCCGACCACGATGCAGCTGGGCTACTACCCGCTGCTGAAGGCCGGCCTGATCGACGCCGGTTCGCTGATCGCCGACTGCAAGTCGGGCGTCTCCGGCGCCGGCCGCAAGGCGGAGATCGGCACGCTGTTCTCCGAATCGAGCGACAACTTCAAGGCCTACGGCGTGGCCGGTCACCGCCACACGCCGGAAACCTCGGCGCAGCTGCAGAAGTTCACTGCCGACAAGGTCGGCCTGGTGTTCACGCCGCACCTGGTGCCGATGATCCGCGGCATGCACTCGACGCTGTACGGCCGTCTGACCAAAGAGATCAGCAATGAGGCGCTGCAGGCCTTGTTCGAAGAGCAATACAAGGATGCGCCGTTCGTCGACGTGATGCCGTTCGGTTCGCATCCGGAAACCCGCTCCACGCGCGGCTCCAACATGCTGCGCTTGGCGCTGCATCGCCCGGACAACGGCAACACCGTGATCGTGCTGGTGGTGCAGGACAACCTGGTCAAGGGCGCGTCCGGCCAGGCCGTGCAGTGCATGAACTTGATGTTCGGCCTGGAAGAGACAACCGGCCTGACCCAGATCGCGCTGCTGCCGTAAATCAAAGTGTGGCGGGTTGGGGATAGTAGATTAGGGATCTCGACCCACTTCCGCGACCGGAAAGCCACACATGATCGACCTCGACAGCCTGATCGGCGCCGCCACCCGCATCGAGGGCGATGTGTTGTTTCGCGGCGGCCTGCGCATCGATGGCCAGGTGATCGGCAATGTCGTCGCGGAGGCGGGCTACGCCAGTTCGGTGGTGATCGCCGACAACGCCCGGGTGGAGGGCGAGGTGCGCTGCGACCATGTGGTGGTCAACGGCGAGATCCGCGGCGGCGTGCATTGCGCGGCGCTGCTTGAAATCCAGCCGAAGGCCCGCATCTTTGGGGATGTGTATTACAAAGTTCTGGAAATGCACGGCGGCGCGCAGGTGCTGGGGAGGCTGACACACCACGATTGCTCGGGTGGTGAACCGTTTTTGGCGGTCTCGGGAGCATAAATTACGCCAAGGGTCTATAATGGACCAAATGTTTTCACGTAGGAGTCTGAAATGAATGCTGTCGTCGAATCGCTAGATGTAATCCCATCGCCTATTATCTTCACCGATAGCGCGGCTGAAAAAGTCGCCCAATTGATCGAGGAAGAGGGCAACCCAGATCTGAAACTGCGCGTTTTCGTACAGGGTGGCGGTTGCTCCGGCTTCCAATACGGCTTCACGTTCGACGAAATCGTCAACGAAGACGACACCACCATGGTCAAGAACGGCGTTCAGCTGTTGATCGACTCGATGAGCTTCCAGTACCTGGTCGGCGCCGAGATCGATTACAAGGACGACCTGGAAGGCGCGCAGTTCGTCATCAAGAACCCGACCGCCAGCTCGACTTGCGGCTGCGGCTCCTCGTTCTCGGTATAAGCCCCACCCCGCATCTCGCGGGCACCAGGCGGCGGACAACTTCGGTTGCTCCGCCGTTTGTTTTTTCAGCGCGGATAGAGCGCGCCTAGCACGCGTTCGCCCTCGGCGCCGGTGACGGCCGGCAGATTGCCCGCCAGGCGCTCGCTGAAGCGGTGGCCCAGCCAGGCGAAGGCCAGCGCCTCGACCCGGTTCGGCGCCACGCCCAGCGCCTGCGTCGATGCCAGCATCACCTCGTTGCCGAGCTCGGCGCCCAGCGCCTCCATCAGCACGCCGTTGTAGGCGCCGCCGCCGCAGATGTAGACCGCGTCCGCGTCCGCGCCATAGGCCTTGATCGCGTCGGCCAGCGTCACCGCCGTGAATTGCGTCAGCGTGCGCTGCACGTCCTCAGGCGTGGCTTCGGCATGTACCGCCAGCCGCGCGTCCAGCCATTCCAGGTGGAACAGGTCGCGCCCGGTGCTCTTGGGCGCCGGCAGCGCCAGGTAGGGGGCCTTCAGCAGCTCGGTCAGCAGTTCCGGCAGCACCTTGCCGCTCGCCGCCCAGGCGCCGTCCACATCGTATTCCTTGCCCTGGTGGCGGCCGATCCAACCGTCCATCAACACATTGCCCGGACCGGTGTCGAAGCCGGTCACGCGGCCGTCGCCGCCGAGCACGCTGATGTTGGATATTCCGCCGATATTCGCGACCACCCGCGCCTGCCCGGCCTTGCCGAACAAGGCCTGGTGAAAAGCTGGCACCAGCGGCGCGCCTTGGCCGCCGGCGGCGACGTCGCGGCTGCGGAAATCGGCGATCACATCGATGCCGCACAATTCGGCCAGCAACGCGGGATTATTGGTCTGGCGGGTGAAGCCCAGCTCGGGCCGATGGCGGATGGTTTGTCCATGCGCGGCGACCGCGCGTACGTCTTGGGGCGCCAGCTTGGCGTCGGCCAGCAGCGCGGCCACGCATTGCGCGTAATGCCGCGCCAGCTGATTGGCGGCCAGCGCTTCGCGTTCGATCTCGTCGGGGCCGCTGGCCTGCAGCGCCATCAGGTCGGCGCGCAAGGCGGGAGGGAAGGGAACGTAGGCCGCCGCCAACGTGGTGATGGCGCCGCCGGAAAATTCCGCCAGCGCGCCGTCCACGCCGTCCAGGCTGGTGCCGGACATCAAACCGATAAACAACATTCCGCGTCCTCCTTGTGAGAAAGACGTATTCTGCCTGACTATGCGTGCGCTGTCGCACGGAAGAAGGCAACTCGACAGGGCATCATAATAAAAAACAGGCCGACAAAGCGGCCTGTTCTCGGAGCGGAAGCCGCAGCTTTATTTCGCCGCGACGCGGGTGCCGCCGGAGCCGCCCGGTTGCAGCAGCGCGAAGCGGTGCGACATGTCCGAAGCGTAAGATTTGAAGCGCGTCAGTTCGGCGGTGGTCAAAGGAGCTTGAGCGGTAACGTTCATCTTGCTCGGGTCCTTGGCTTCGCCGCCGACGCGGAATTCGTAGTGCAAGTGCGCGCCGGTCGACCAGCCGGTGGTGCCGACATAGCCGATGATGTCGCCCTGGCTGACCTTGCTGCCTTTTTTCAGGCCAGGCGCGAAGCGGCTCATGTGGGCGTAAGCGGTGGTGTAGTTGGACCAATGCTTAATTGTGACGAAGTTACCGTAACCGTTTTGCGTGCCGGCGAAGTCAATGACGCCGTCGCCGGAAGCGCGGATCGGCGTGCCGGTCGGGGCCGGGAAGTCGATCCCCTTGTGGGCTTTCCACTGACCGGAGACCGGGTGCACGCGCATCGCGAAGCCCGACGAAATACGCGAGAATTCCACCGGCGATTTCAGGAAGGCTTTCTTCAGCGCTTTGCCGTCGAAACTGTAGTAGCCGCCGCCCTGGCGGGTCTGAGGATCTTCAAACCACACCGATTGATAGGTCGTGCCTTTATTGGTGAACTCGCCGGCCAGGATACGGCCAGCGCGGATGAATTCGCCATCCTGCCAGAACGTCTCGTACACCACGTTGAAATGGTCGCCGCGCTTCAGGTCGCCGCGGAAGTCGATGCTGGTCGAGAACATCTCGACGATTTGCTTGACGATGGTGTCCGGCAGCTTGGCGCCGTCTTCGTTGGAGTCGGCCGCCGCATACAGCGAGCTCGATTTAATGGTGCGCGCATGCATTTCCACGCGGCGTTCCAGCTTGGCGGCCTCTTCGGTCGCGACAAAACCACTGCCCTTGCGGCTGATCTGGATGTTGGTGACCGGATTATCCTTGCCGTCGACCACGGTGGCGCGCAGCCACTGCAGGTTGCCTTCCTCGTCGGTTTGCGCCTGGACCCGCTTGCCGGTCTTCAGCTGCATCACGCCCTTGGCGACCTTGTCTTTTTTGATGAAGGTCTCGGCCGCATCGTCGTCCACGCCGAGGCGGGTCAACAGCGTCGCCAGCGTGTCGCCGGCGCGGATCTTCTCTTCGTGGACGAATTGCTCGGTGGACGATTGCTGCTCCAGCGCGTTGATTTGCGCGCTAAGATCCGGCATCGCGACGGCTTCCTGCACCGATTTCACCGGCAAGTCGGCCGCGTCGGGAGCGAGCGGGGCCACGCCGGCCGCACCGAAAGCACACACCGCGAGAAACAAAGCGGACGCACTGACGATGCGCGATTTGCGCGTGGAACCTAGAAGACTGAACAAGCGTGAGCTCGTGAATTTATGTATTTGGTTCATGCAATCAGTTAAAATTTGCCGCTTGAACTATTCAGGAACGTTTTATTTCTTCTAATTATTGTCTTGGTTAGTTTCATGCTGCAAGATTGATGGATCAAGGATTATAACAAACTCCTGACGCCGCTTACCTTTTTCTGAAATATACGCGTAAAAATTATGACTACCTCTTCCTCGACACCGCCGGCCCCCTCTAAAGTGTTACCTTTGACCGACAAGGTCCAGGAGGCTCTCACCATCGCCAAACGCGGCGTCGACGAGTTGCTGATTGAAAGCGAGTTCGCGCAAAAGCTGGCGCGATCCGAACAAAGCGGCGTGCCGCTGCGTATCAAGCTGGGCCTGGACCCGACCGCGCCCGACCTGCACCTGGGCCACACCGTGGTGCTGAACAAGATGCGCCAGTTGCAGGACCTGGGCCACCAGGTGATTTTCCTGATCGGCGACTTCACCTCGATGATCGGCGACCCGTCCGGCCGCAACGCCACCCGCCCGCCGCTGACCAAGGAGCAGGTCGAACAAAACGCGATGACCTACTTCAAGCAGGCCTCGCTGGTGCTGGACCCGGCCAAGACCGAAATCCGCTACAACTCCGAGTGGTGCGATCCGCTGGGCGCGCGCGGCCTGATCAAGCTGGCCTCGCACTACACCGTGGCGCGCATGATGGAGCGCGACGACTTCAGCAAGCGCTTCAAGAGCGGCACCCCGATCGCGGTGCACGAATTCCTGTACCCGTTGATGCAGGGCTACGACTCGGTCGCGCTGAAATCCGACCTGGAGCTGGGCGGCACCGACCAGAAATTCAACCTGCTGGTCGGCCGCGAACTGCAAAAGGACTATGGCCAGGAGCCTCAGTGTATTTTGACCATGCCGCTGCTGGAAGGTTTGGACGGCGTCGATAAAATGTCCAAGTCGAAAAACAACTACATCGGCATCACCGAGCCGGGCAACGCCATGTTCGCCAAGATCATGAGCATCTCGGACGACATGATGTGGAAATACTTCAACCTGCTGTCGTTCCGTTCGATCGCCGACATCGCCGCGCTGAAGGCGGACATCGACGGCGGCAAGAATCCGCGCGACGCCAAGGTGGCGATCGCCCAGGAAATCGTGGCGCGCTTCCATTCGCAGCAGGCGGCCGAGGACGCGCTGGCCGACTTCGTCAACCGCTCCAAGGGCGGCATTCCGGACGACGTGCCGGAAGTCGCGCTGAGCGGCGCGCCGGTCGGCATTCCGCAACTGCTGAAGATGGCCGGCCTGTGCCCGTCGACCTCGGACGCGATGCGCATGATCGACCAGGGCGGCGTGCGCCTCGACGGTACCGTCATCAGCGACAAGACGGTCAAGATCGAGGCCGGCACCTTCGTGCTGCAAGTGGGCAAACGCAAGTTCGCGCGCGTCACGCTGACGGCATGATCGCCCTGCTGCAACGCGTCAGCAGCGCCGCCGTAGTGGTCGACGGCGCCACCATCGGCGCCATCGACGCCGGCCTGATGGTGCTGGTCTGCGCCGAGCGCGCCGACACCGAAAAGGACGCCGACGCGCTGCTGGCCAAGTTGCTGGGCTACCGCGTCTTCGCGGACGAGGCCGGCAAGATGAACCGCAGCGTGACCGACACCGGCGGCGGCCTGCTGCTGGTGCCGCAGTTCACGCTGGCGGCCGACACCAAGTCCGGCACGCGGCCGTCGTTCACGCCCGCCGCCGCGCCGGCCGACGGCCTGCGCCTGTTTACGTATTTCGTCGAGCAGGCCAGGTTGAAGCACGCGGTGGTGCAAACCGGCCAATTCGGCGCGGATATGAAAGTCAGCCTGACCAACGATGGACCGGTCACCTTCTGGTTGCAAACCAACGCTAAATGAGACCATGAAACTTTCCAGCGACAGTTTCCGTGACGGCGGCGGCATTCCCGCCAAGTGCGCTTTCGCCGAGCCGGGCGCCGGCCTCGGCTTCCAGCGCGGGGGCAACCGCAATCCCCATCTGTCCTGGTACGAGGTGCCGGTCGGCACCGAATCGCTGGTGCTGCTGTGCATCGACGGCGACGCGCCGACCGACGCCAGCCTGGTCAACCGCGACGATTGCTCGCTGCCGGCCAGCCTGCCGCGCGGCGACTTCTTCCACTGGAGCCTGGTCGACATCCCGTTGACGCTGAACGTGATCGCCGAGGGCGCGCTGTCCAACGGCGTGACCGAGCGCGGCAAGCCGGGCCCCGAGGCGACGCTGGCCGGCGTGCAGTTGCGCCAGGGCGTCAACGATTACCACGGCTGGTTTTCCGGCGACCCGGCGATGGCCGGCGACTATTACGGGTATGATGGCCCCTGTCCGCCGTGGAACGATGAGCGGGTGCACCATTACATCTTCCGCCTGTATGCGCTCGACGTGCCGCGGCTGGAGCTGGCGGGGCGCTTCACCTGCGCCGACGTGCTCAACGCGATCCACGGCCATATCATCGATGAAGCACAACTGATCGGCACCTACAGCCTGAACTCGGCGCTGGGCGGCCGGTCCCACGATAAGATTGCATGAAGAACACCACTATTTTGCTGATCCGCCACGGCGAGACGGCCTGGAACGCCGTGCGCCGCTTGCAGGGCCACATCGACATCCCGCTGAATGAAGAAGGCGAGCGCCAGGCCGGCGCGTTGGCGCGGGCGCTGGCCGCCGAAGCCATCGACGTCATCGTCGCCAGCGACCTGCAGCGCGCGATGCAGACCGCGCAGGCCGTCGCCGGCCAGTTCGACGACGCCCGGGTCCAGACCGACGTCCAGTTGCGCGAGCGCTGCTACGGCGTGTTCGAAGGCATGTTGTACGCGGAGATCGAGCAACAATATCCGGCCGACTACGTGCTGTGGCAGGCGCGCGATATCGACGCCGTCATGCCGCCGGGTGAGCGGGTCGCGGAAAGCTTCCGCCAATTCTATGACCGCGCCGTGTCCGCCATCGCCGACTGGGCCGGGCGCCATCCGGGCCGGACCATCGCCATGGTCGCCCACGGCGGCGTGCTGGAGTGCGCCTACAGGGCGGCGGTCGGCATGTCGCTCGACAGCCCGCGCGACTTCCAGGTCAAGAACGCCAGCATCAACCGCTTCACCTACGGCGGCGGCAAACTGACGCTCGATAGCTGGGGCGAAGTCGATCACCTGAGCTTGGCTACGCTGGACGACATCATCTAAATATTTACCTACGGAAACACCGGCTCATAACGGCCAGGCTGCACATTTGCCGTACTCATAAAAAATAGTGCTTATTATTTGAGCAGCCCTTCGGTTAAAATAGAAGGTTCCTTCTCCCCATTCAGGTATCGCCAGTGCAAATCGGCCCTCACTTACTGCGCAACAACGTTTTCGTCGCTCCCATGGCCGGAGTCACGGATCGGCCTTTCCGTCAGCTCTGCAAAGAGCTGGGCGCGGGCTATGCGGTATCCGAGATGGCGGCCTCCAATCCACGCCTGTGGGCGACGGAAAAGAGTTCGCGCCGCACCGACCATACCGGCGAAATGGAGCCGAAGGCGGTGCAGATCGCCGGCGCCGATCCTAAGGACCTGGCCGATTGCGCCCGCTTCAACGTCGAGCGCGGCGCGCAGATCATCGACATCAACATGGGTTGCCCGGTCAAGAAGGTGTGCAACGCGTGGTGCGGCTCGGCCTTGCTGCAGGACGAGGCGCTGGTCAAGCAAATCCTCGACGCGGTGGTCGGCGCGGTCGATGTGCCGGTGACGCTGAAGTTCCGCACCGGCTGGGACCGCTCCCATAAAAACGCGCTGAACATTGCGCGCATCGCCGAGGACGCCGGCATCGCCATGCTGACCTTGCACGGCCGCACCCGCGCCGACGGCTACAAGGGCGACGCCGAGTACGACATGATCAAAGCGGTCAAGCGCTCGGTCGGCATTCCGGTGGTGGCCAACGGCGACATCACGTCGCCGGAGAAAGCCAGATTCGTGCTCGACTACACCGGCGCCGACGCCGTCATGGTCGGCCGCGCGGCGCAGGGCCGGCCGTGGATCTTCCGCGAGATCGACCATTTCCTGCGCACCGGCACGCATCTGCCGGCGCCGTATGTGGACGAGGTGCGCGGGCTGATGGATGAACACCTGCGCGCGCACTATGCGTTTTATGGCGATTTTCTCGGCGTGCGCACGGCCCGCAAGCATATCGGCTGGTATGTGCGCGACCTCGAAGGCGGCGAGGAGTTCCGTCAGAAAATGAACCTGTTGCAATCCACCGACGAGCAACTGGCCGCCGTCGACCAGTTCTTCGAATCGCAGTGGAGTTTTGGCGAGCGGTTACAATACCGCCTCGCTGAAGAAACGCGGGCCGTCGAGGCGGCCTAGCAAGCACCAAAACAAGTACCAAAAAAGTCATATCAGAAGGGTAGGCGCCCAGGCCATAAGTCCGGGCGATTTGCCAGCGTCAACAGATCAATTAGCCGAACGACAATAAAATGAGCAAAGAAAGTATCCAGGAAGTAGTCCAGAAGAGCCTTGAAGATTACTTCAACGACCTTGGCGAGCAGCAGGCATCGAACATCTATGACATGGTCGTGCTGACCGTTGAAAAACCGATACTGGAAGTGGTCATGACGCGCGCCGACGGCAACCAGTCGCACGCCGCGCAGATGCTGGGCATCAACCGCAACACCCTGCGCAAGAAACTGCAAGAGCACGGCCTGCTGTAAGCGCGCCCGTCGATCCGGCATGCGTGGCTGGGGACGGCCGCCGTGGCCGGCCTGAAGTACAGAATATTCAACCACCTAGCCTTCCATCGCCATGATTAAACAAGCTCTCATCTCCGTCTCCGACAAAACCGGTGTGCTGGACTTCGCCCGCGCGCTGTCCGCCATGGGCGTCAACATCCTGTCGACCGGCGGCACCGCCAAACTGCTGGCCGACAACGGCGTGGCCGTGACCGAAGTCGCCGACTACACCGGTTTCCCGGAGATGCTGGACGGCCGCGTCAAGACGCTGCACCCGAAAGTGCACGGCGGCATCCTGGCCCGCCGCGATTTCCCCGAGCACGTGGCCAAGCTGGAAGAGCACGGCATCCCGACCATCGACATGGTGGTGGTCAACCTGTACCCGTTCCAGGCCACCGTCGCCAAGGATGATTGCACGCTGGACGACGCGATCGAGAACATCGACATCGGCGGCCCGGCCATGCTGCGTTCGGCGGCCAAGAACCACAAGGACGTGGTCGTCATCTGCGACCCGTCGGACTACGGCGTGGTGCTGGCGGAAATGAAGACCACCGACAACGCTCCCGGTTATGTCAGCTACGACACCCGTTTCACGCTGGCGACCAAGGTCTACGCGCACACCGCGCAGTACGACGGCGCCATCGCCAACTACCTGACCAGCCTGGGCGCCGACCGCGCGCACGCCACCCGCAACACCTATCCGAAGACGCTGAACGTGGCGTTTGAAAAAGTACAGGACATGCGCTACGGCGAAAACCCGCACCAGTCGGCCGCGTTCTACCGCGACGTGTTCACGACCGAAGGCGCGCTGGCCAACTATAAGCAGCTGCAGGGCAAGGAGCTGTCGTTCAACAACATCGCCGACGCCGATGCCGCGTGGGAATGCGTGAAGAGCATGGGCGGCTTCGACCAGAGCGCCGCCTGCGTCATCGTCAAGCACGCCAATCCGTGCGGCGTGGCGCTGGGCGCCGATGCGGCCGACGCGTACAAGCGCGCGCTGCAGACCGATCCGACGTCGGCGTTCGGCGGCATCATCGCCTTCAACGTGGAAATCGACGGCGTCGCCGCGACCGAGCTGGCCAAGTTGTTCGTCGAGGTGCTGATCGCGCCGTCGTTCTCGGCGGAAGCCAAGCAGATCCTGTCGGCCAAGCAGAACGTGCGTTTGCTGGAAATCCCATTAGGCAACGGCGTCAACGCGATGGACTTCAAGCGCGTCGGCGGTGGTTTGCTGGTGCAGTCGGCCGATTCGAAGAACGTGCTGGTCGGCGATCTGAAAGTGGTGTCGAAGCTGCAGCCTACGCCGCAGCAATTGCAGGATCTGATGTTCGCCTGGCGCGTGGCCAAGTACGTCAAGTCGAACGCGATCGTCTTCTGCGGTAACAATATGACGCTGGGCGTCGGCGCCGGCCAGATGAGCCGTATCGACTCGGCCCGCATCGCCTCGATCAAGGCGCAGAACGCCGGTTTGTCGCTGGCTGGTTCGGTGGTGGCGTCGGACGCCTTCTTCCCGTTCCGCGACGGCCTGGACGTGGTGGTCGACGCGGGCGCGACCTGCGTGATCCATCCGGGCGGTTCGATGCGCGACCAGGAAGTGATCGACGCCGCCGACGAGCGCGGCGTGGTGATGCTGTACACCGGTACGCGTCACTTCCGTCACTAATCGGTCGCTGCAAAACGGCCGCAGCTTCGTTGCGGCGCCTCGCCGTGCATTCGCACTGTCTTCGGCGCCGCGCCTCGCTGCGACCGCTTTGCAGCAACCTCACTTTATTAGCGTTAAAAAGCCCGCAAGCTTGCGGGCTTTTTCTTTACTGCATACAATGCATCAATGATAATTCTCGGCATCGACCCCGGCTTGCGCACGACCGGCTTTGGCGTGATCCACAAGCAGGGCGCCAAGCTGCGCTATATCGCCTCGGGCACCATCAAGAGCGGCGAGGGCAGTCTGCC
>Ga0247815_10001122_pt1 | contig 20682 bp, 23 predicted proteins | sample UWRJL194509B1_FD_181014 | JGI IMG/M metagenome (GOLD analysis project Ga0247815, IMG submission 181014) | Plant litter microbial communities from Arlington Agricultural Research Station in Wisconsin, United States - UWRJ-L194-509B-1 | ecosystem: Environmental > Terrestrial > Plant litter >...
TTCTTCTTGCGGCCGTCTGGGTCGGAGCCAGCAGGGACAGGAGAGGTCTGGCCACCGTCCATGTCGGCTTCGACGGACCCTGTGCTGTTGGGCGACTGGCGGGGCATGCACTGCACGGGCCATGCTTTGTCAGTCGTTGACGACGTGGGAGAGTGTGAGCAGGGACATACCTGCCGCGGTGCTTTCAGGGAACTTGAGAGGGATGCCCGACGGGTTCAAAGCCCGCGGGTGACGCTTTAGTATGCGCGACAGGGTTTGCGACTCGCTCCATCTCCAGCGCCTGCCTGGCCCTGAGACATGCACAAACCCCGATCGGATCATGTACCAAACAACTCAATCAACAACATAGCCCGTCTGCTTCGCGAACCCATCGCCCGTTCTCCGTCTCACCACGCGCCAGCCACGCGCCGTGAGCTTGCCCTGCTGCTCTCCGCGCGCGCGCTCTCTCTCTGAGGCATGCCGTGCGGCGGAGACATTGAGATCTACTACTACGTCCGACGCCAGCTTAGAATCTGATGACAGACGCACATCCCCGGCCGGCAAGCGTGTCATTGTCAGGAACTCGTGGGGTTGTCGTCTTCGAACCCGAATCTTCTCAACCGTTCATCTCCGGAGTGTCGGTCGCAATTCGATTCGGATTCTCAAGCTGCCAGCTGTCCCACTCAATCGTCCTCCAGTGGACTTAGCGGAGGCAGCTACACCTCGCATTCAATGCATCAAGCACGTTTGCTGACAGCCGAGCTCTCTGTCTCTCTTTGCTATTTACGGCAGCAATAACGCGCCAAGATCGAGATGCGAGTCGTCCTGGAAGTGGCCCAGTTTCATCGTCGGAATCGTCGCTTTTAGTGCTCCCTTTCATGCGCGCGCGTGTGGACGATCCCGCAAACATGCGCTAATGGGACCCTTTTCTTCAGCTTTGCGTGCACTTCGCCGGATCGCTGGCCCCCATTCACTCCGCGGTGCATCTGCGTTATGCGGCGAAACTAACTAACTGGACCCACGAACGTCCATTGCCGCATCGCGCAGTGGACCCACATAGAGAAACCCCGTCGCCACCGCTAAACTCTGTTTTGAGCTCCACCTCGCATGCCTCCCTATTTGAGGGACTTCCCGCGAGGGTCTCAGCAACCCACGCCACAGGGCTTCATAAGCCTCATGCTCTGCTGCCGCTGCATGCGGTGTACTCGGCGCTCCGCCTCCCCGCGCGCGCTGAGACCCCGTACGGAATAGCCTTTGGTTGTTCCAAACACGCCCCTCAAGGTGTCAGGAGCTCAAGGCTCAACATTCGCGCGTTGCGACAACAATGCGTGGGCCTGGCGTGGCTGATCGAAATTGGCCATGCACACACGGCCACCACATGAACTCAGAATAGAGTTTATTCAACTCTGACGTTGGGTATCGTCCACATGCTCCCCTACGACGTGGAAAATAACGCACCGTCCTGCGGACAAAACCACATCTCACGGTCGGTCGGCTCGATAGATGACCGAAGGCCGTGCATGAGTTGCCGGCGCGCTTCTTTCAGTCAGCTTCCTTCGCGTCGCCACCGCCGGTAGTCCAATCTAGACGGAGAGGTCACGGGCAAAGGTCACGCGGAGCGCAGGCCACATCAGCACCGCTAGACTATGGTCTTGCAGCTGGTTCGCCGCGCACGAAAGGGAGATACGAACGGTGCTGCAGAGCGAATGGCCACCGCAACCACGCCGTGCCGCCCATCTGAGGCAACGAGCTGTCGACCTGGACGGAAGGTTGTAAGCAAACAGGCCAGTTCCTGATGGCTCGTGACTCTAGAAGTCTGTTCAAACAGCGCCGTGGTGAGCCTCCTCTACCACTCCTGGACGTCTTGTAGCCTGTCAGACGCGAACAAAGCAGCCTTCTTGCCTCCGGCTTTGTTATCATCAGCGGCTGGAGTGCGCATCTTGACTCCACGGACAGCGTCATTTCGCGTCCGCGAATGCAATTCAACAGAGCGCAGTTTGCGTGGGTGCCTTCTTCCGGCGAGGGGGGTGCGAACAGAGATTAACTACGAATACAACCCCTCATCTAGGGTTCCCAACGAGCACAACATGACCTAAATATGGTGGGGATCCTCTGCGAGGTTCTGACATGGGAGCACAGGGAGAATGCCGCCGTACGTGGCTCTTTGACGGCCGCTCAACGCCGGCCTTTGTCCAGAGTGGTGGCTGCGCACGCCTAGAACGTCATGTCCCACCCTTAGCGTACGTACGTACGTACCGCGCACAACAGCAGGATCATGGCATGATTGAAGGCGAGAACACAGCCGCTTCGAGCAGTGAGCTCCGCCTTCAGATGAATCCGGATTTCGCGAGAGTGCCTGGCATAGCGCAATCTGACGCCCAGCTCGGCGTCGCTACGTGCGCGCTGTGTATAGCGCAACAACGGGCGGTCGTGACGAGCGGATGTGGTGGACTGGTCATGGGGGGAACCGCGATAGTGATTCAATAAGAAGTGGACGGACTTGGCGAGTACGACGCCTCCGCGGAGAAGCAGGATTCCACGGGTTCGTCCTCTTGCGACCAGGTTCCCTAGTAATGTCGATGGCGACCAGGAACAGCAGCTGTATCGCCGGAGCTTTACGAAATGAGGTAGACCGGAGTGATCGGCGTGATCAAGGTCATGAGTTCTTCGATGAGCCCGAAGCGGCGGGCTGATGCGGTCAGCTGTTGTTTCTCAGAGAGTGAGACTGAGTCGTTCACGGTGACGTGGCCAATATAACATCGATATCTGGGCGATGACTGACGAAACGTGACCAGAAATATATAGTTGACAGAATTGACTAAGGAACGCCGCAGCCAGAGCACTAAATCTGGCGCGCGAAGTGGAGCAGTTGCGCCGTGTAATCACCAAAAGATCGATGCGCTATTGATGAACCGTGTTGGTGGGAAAAAGTGCGTGCTTCTTGACGGGAACAGGACAATGTAAGTTTGTGAATGTCGGCCGGCACCGTGGAGTTACAGCTGCAACAGCCAGGGGTGAGACGATCTTGCAAGGCATGCGAATCGTCGGATCTCTCGGGCGGCTGTTCCGCTGCTTGAGAGATTGAGAGGGGTCCATGGTGCACCTGTGACGAGAGAGGTTGTAGTCGCGGGATCAGATCCGTCATGTCGCAGTACGCGCGCGACGCTACGACGTAAGCCCGGCAGCTTCCAGGTCTTCTGGATCTACATGAGGGTCGCGCGCATGGAGAGCATACATGCTTGGCGCGATTATTTCCAAGGGTCACCCGTTCACAGGTTGTCCACGATTTCTGTTGCCAGCATGTGCATGCCAGTGTGCAGGCGCATTTGCAGGTGCAGGTGCATGGGACGGCGATGACCCAGAATTGAACCCATGATTAGCTCCAAGCTCGAAGTTGCCTACAGAGATGCCGAGGCAAGCAAAAGGAGAGAGGCTGCATATTGGATTTGTACCAGGTGATAGAGCCGTCGTGTTTCAGAAGCATCTTGGTCAATCATTGAGGCTGTTGCTTCTGCTGAACGCCTTTGATGCTCGCGCCTAATCACACGAGGTGGCAGCAAGGCGCTATGGGGCGGATTGAGTGGCCAGATGTGGGACTGTGGTGCAGAGGCACGACACTAGGCACCCAGAGCCTGTACAGCAGGAGTTGTCAAGCACGCAAGAGGTTTAGATGGTTTCCCATAAGAGATGAATATGCGGAACAAAACGAGGCGTCTTGTGGTAGCGACATGCGGAGGCCAAGCTGCGCGGCGGAGTCTGTTCTGAGACCGGCGCTTGAACTTCGCGTGACCCGACCTTCTCACCTTCTCGCCGTTTCGTCCAACTACCCACGAGCACGGGTTCCCTCCGCTCAGGATGAGCGAAGAATCGCTTATCGTACCGGTGCAGGTTCCGAGCGGGACCCTGCATTTTGCGCCAGTGAAATCGACGGCAACCGCGCGCGAAGTCATCGCAGCACTAAGGGCCAACGCGGAGCTGCGGGCCGAAGTGCTTGATGACCTGCCCGACGGCGGATGGGCCCTACAACGGATCCGGAAGCACGAGCGCGGTCGGACATGGGAGCGCGACGAGCTGGATGCGCTTGGAGACGGTCCGTCACTGCGTCAGCCACATCTGCTGTACATCCGCTTACCGACACCCAGCCCTCCTCGACCCCTCGGAACCCATTGGCCCACTGCTAAGCACCGCTCCAAAGACAGGCACCGTTCACAGACACTTCTCGGCCTTTCCAATGACGTCGCATATGCACACACCTACGCTCCGTCTTGTGTCTCTGCATCCCTTGCTTTCGATCACCATATCCTTCGCACGGGTACCAGAAATCGACGAAGACTTTCCATGGAAGTCGTTCATCACTCGTAGCACAACAGTCGAGGAGGTTATTGATGCAGTTGGGCTCGAACTTGGTATCGCAAAGGTTATATATGGTCCTGGAGGTGGCAACGTCGACTACGTCCTCGAAGAGGTCTGGACAAACGCTTCAGGCGCAGAAAGTGTGTTTTCGCATATGTTGATATGGTGTTCAATTTGCTAACGAGATAGTACAGTTGTCGAGCGATTACCGCGCTCCGAGGCTCTCTCCCCGATCCTTGGGTCCACCAAGATCCCGGATGGTGCAGCTACCGGGACGCGACGGTTCCAATTGGCGGTCCCGCAAGAGTGGTACAGGCGATCAAACTCGCGCTCGACCTCTGCACCGTCACTTGAAAGCGTTTTTGAACCGCCTACTACTCGGCGCGACGAGGCTTCATCGGAAGGCGAGGATGAAGAAGAGGGAGAGGGCACAGCCAAGGCTGCAGATGCACCCACGCTCACATCCACACCCAGCGGACAGCGCGTTGTTGACAATAGATCGCAAAACCGGCTGTCAAGTATGTTCTCTGTCGAAGGCTGGCTCGGAAGCGCGCCTGCAGCTGCACCGGCGCCTTCGAACGCAGATCATAGGCTCAGCGTTAGCGCCCCCGTCGGACCTGATAGCGAAAGCGAGGATGAAGAGAGCCTTGACGAGGACGATTCATCGCAGTTCGATAAGATGATCGTGAGTTCCACGCGTGCTCACGCGCGGCTATTGACCCAATTCTCAGAGCGAGCTTGGCCTGAAAGGCCCGCAGAAGCAGGCGATGCAAGACCTACCAACAGTGCGGAAACGATATCTGCTGAAGCAGCACCATCAAATGCGCTCGGCTTCCAGCTCAAACCTCAAAGACTTGTCACAACAGCAGCAGTACTCGGCATCCTACGGTCCCAGTAGTGCAACCAACCTTATTCCTCGTCTTGTGCCTCAGTTGACCGGTGATTCTGGCGTATTTAAGCGGTTCTCCATCGTGGGTTGGGGCGCCCAGGCTCCCAGTCCGCTCACTACCGAGGCTACCACAACTCCTGACCCTATACAAACGCGTCCCATGTCGCCACTTGGACGTGCCGCGTCGCCACCACCTCAAACTCCTGAGGCGTCACCACTTGTACCTCAGACAACCGGCGGGATCTGGAGCGGCTGGTTCATGTCAAGCAAGCCCAAAGTCGCAGATAAAGTCAACGGTGACAAATCAAAGGGCCAGTCGCCAGAGTGGTATGTGGACGGATTGCGGCTCAGCAAGACTGCGGACGAACGACTTGCAAAGCATCTCATCTCGCTTCGCGTTCATCTTTCCACCGCCAAGGTTGCCTGGATCCAGCAATTCGTCGACGACGCGCAGGGCATGGCGGAGCTCGGCAACTTGCTCTCTTCGATCATTTCCAAGGCTGGCAGGCGCAAGAAGCTCAGCGAAACCGAGGCTATGGTCATGCTTGAGATTGTCAAATGTCTGCGCGTGTTGCTCAATACCGAACCTGGCTATGGACGCGTGCTGACAAGTCCGACGCTCATCACACATATCGCGTTCACGCTTCACTATTCGTCGAACGCGAGCAAGCTGCGCACGCTCGCGGCGGAGGTGCTTGCGGCGCTCTGTGTTCTCAGCACCACGGACGGCCATAAACTTGTGGTGGCGGCGCTATCGGATTATAGGGTTACGTACGAGGAGGCGTTCCGTTTTGAAGAGCTCGTCAGTATCCTTCGGGTTGCCGATGCGTTCGGAGCAGATGGCACTTCCGGGAGCGAAACCGACACCGAGGAGAATCACGACGATGACGGGACGTGGGAGTCGAAGACAGCGGTCATGGCTCTTGTGAACGCACTTACGAACTGTCCCGAGTCTGTCGAGGACCGCGTGTCACTGCGAGAGGAATTCGGGAGACGAGGATTGAACGAGGTCATTGTGGTACGTGACTGGAGCCGCGCGCTTCTTCAACTGCTATTGATTATTGCCTCCGCAGACATTACGATATCTCCAACCGCCGGATGGTCTTCTGAAGCAACTTAACGTATACACGGAAGAAAAGTTCGAAGATGAGGAAGATCTACGTGAACGGTCGCTCGCGCACTTCCGCCACTCAAACGAAGGCGGCGATGGCGAAGAGCAAGCGCTGGAAGAACTGATTCGGCTCGCAAGACAACACGAGGAGCTGTACCCGGTCATGGTCGACACCTTGAAACGCTACGGCTTAATTCTTCAGCGAGATGTTGATCCGTGAGTGTTTTGCTTCGATTAGGATTGGAGGCGACTGATTAGCTGCCACAAGATCACTCAAAGCGGATCTATTCATTGTTCTCGACAAGTTCGTCGAGCATGCCGCACATCTGGACAATTTGTGCGTGAATTCCGGGTTTCTGGTTGCGACATTCCACTCACTTTCGAGTTGCAGTGATGACTCGTGGCGTGTATTCATGAAACGTTTTTCGTCTTCTGTTCAGCACATCACAGGACAGTCTGCCGACAGTCAAGCACTCGTTGAGGAAGAACTCGAGACGCTGCGTGCTAAGGTTGAGGAACTCAGCGACGAGGTTTGTCACCCATTTTTGCTGCCCGTATTGAAGTTGACAAATTCCCGATAGCGCACCGAGCTGAAGAATGAGATCAATCAGCAACTTGCCGAGATCATCACGCTCAAGGCTTTGCCGACCGGAATTATTACATCTCCAGCCAAGCCGACGGGCAAGGGCGAAGGCAACCAGAACTTCCATGGGCTGGTACAGCGACTCGTGCAGAAAGAGAAGCAGGTCATTCAGCTGCAGTCCGAGGTCGACCGCCTCAAAGCTCAGAATCCTGGCGAAAACCGGGATACGGTGCGTTCGGTGAGCTGCATCTCACAGAATTTCTCTCTGACCGGACTGCAGGAGGATCGTGCCAGGCGAGAACGCGACCGTACTAAATGGAATGCACTCAGCGAGGAGATTGCCACGCTCAAGACGCGCATCGCTGAATTGGAGACAAATGCGGGCCACAAAGACAAGGAGGTGCTCTACCTAAAGCGCGCGCTCGAATCCGTATACTCGCGATTCCAGAACGCATTCCAGACTCCGTCGTCAGATATCGACCCTCAGGTCATCGCGACGCAAGCGATCGACAGTCTGACGCGGAAGGATGAAGAGATTGCCGGACTCAAGCAGGAACTCGCGAAGCTTCAAGAGGATATTGCTAAGAAGGTGCAGCCCGCAAACGAGAAGGAGTTCAAGAGCAGAACAGCACCACCCCCACCTCCACCGAGCAAGAAGAAGACAGTGTCCTTCAATTCTGCGGAACCTTCAACCTCGCTGACAACTCCTGCTGAGCCAGCCTCTGCTGCACCGTCGCAGACACCGCCCCCACCACCACCTCCTCCTCCTGTCGTTAGCTTGCTATCAAGCAGCCCGGCTCCTCCTCCTCCTCCTCCGCCCCCGCCCCCGCCACCACCACCTCCACCTCCCGGCATTCAAACCTCTCCACCGTCACCACCACCACCTCCGCCTCCACCTCCGCCGCCTCCAGGTGGTGCACCTCCACCTCCACCTCCACCTCCACCACCTCCGCCGCCTCTAGGCGGAGCCGCTCCTCCTCCTCCTCCACCACCACCACCAGCAGGCGCACCGTTCCCGCCCCCACCCCCACCGGGAACTGGTGCGCCGCCTCCGCCTCCGGCATTCGGCGCTCGTGGCGGCTTCAGGGTCAAAGCGAAGCCCGCTAAGCGCATGAAGCCGTTCTTCTGGAACAAATTAGCCGCTCCTGCAGTCGGGTCAACAGTTTGGAACGAAGTCGGCGCCGGTGGATTACAACTTGATCTAACAGACCTTGATGAGACATTCTGCCTCGACAATGCACCACAGTCGGCAACAGCCTCGCCATCCAAACCAAAGCAGAAGGCAGCTGTCACGACACTTCTCGACATTACTCGCGCCAATCACGTTGCAATCATGCTGTCGCGTATCAAGCTGCCGTTTGCGGAGATTCGAAGAGCGGTACTCGAATTCGACGATAATCGACTCACGATGGACGACTTGCGGGCGATTGGAAAACACATGCCAACCAGTGAGGAAATCGTACGAATCCGCGATTTCGGCGATGTCAGCAAGCTCGCGAAGGCCGATCAGTACTTCAGCGAGGTATGACGCATGCATTCATCTCGACATCGCTGACACTGCCCGCAGATCATGGCTGTCCCGAGACTACAGCAGCGCATCGACGCGATGATATTCCGCCGCAAGTTCGAGCTCGACATCGAGGAAGTACGCCCAGACTTGGATACACTGCATCAAGCAACGAAGGAAATGCGCAGTTCGAGCTTATTCAAACAGCTACTGCAAGCAGTATTATCCGTCGGCAACGCGCTTAATGACTCTACTTATCGCGGAAGTGCGCGAGGTTTCCAGCTAGATGCATTGCTAAAGGTGCGCGGTGCTCTAAAGCTAATTCGTTGATGACTAATGTTTCATAGATGAAGGAGACGAAGACCGCAAAGGCCGGGTCGGATTGTCCAACACTGTTGCATTACCTTGCACGCGTGCTGCTCCGAGCAAATAGTAGAATCATCGTCTTTGTAGAAGAACTGCCGCACGTAGAAGCTGCTGCTCGAGGTACGCGCGAGGCTCATCCTACTGATGTTGCTAATTTCCGCTCTAGTATCAGTGCAGACAGTTTTAGCATCCGTCGCATCCGTTGCAAATGGGCTCGATCAGGTCAAGGAGGAGATCAAATCTCTGAAGCAGACCAAGTCCATCGACGCAAATGATCGGTTTACATTGGTCATGGAGGTTCGTCATTTCGTTGGCCGACTGTTCTGTTGCTCACTCCCTGCAGCCATTTGTTACTCAAGTCACCCCTTCAGTTGAAGCCCTTCAACACATGGGCTCAAAGGTAAATGAGGAGCTACGTGACCTGCTTCAGTTCTTTGGGGAGAAACCCGAGGGCTCGGAGAGCATGAAGCCCGAGGAATTCTTCGGATTGGTCATGTCGTTCTCGTCTGCTTTGCAGGTACGCTTACCTCTAGATTTCAAGCTCTCTAGCTGATCGTATCATAGAAAGCGGCGCTTGAGATGCAAGCAACAACGCCAGGATTGCCGGTGCAGCGGTCCACCATGCTTGTGGAGGAGACACAACCGAGTCCTTCACCTTCGATGATGACAACGTCCTCTAGCACAAGTGCCGGCTTCCTTGGCGTACCCGGATCTCAGGGTAGGGCCGCTTCCCAGAGATCTGTGGGTCGCGGCGATCTCGATGAGGCGATCCGGAGTTTGCACAACGCGCATCGACGCGAGCGACCGCGCCCAGTCAGTAAGATCTTCCTAGACGGCTCCACACGACAAAGTCGCGTATTCGACTAGCCGTTTTCGTTTCCTTGCGACGGCTTACATTGGTTTCTCGTATTACCATCTCTGTATTGCGGATCTACTAGTTGGTGGATGTTGAGTTGATCTTCTCGTTTTTTATTCCTGCTTTACATGTATGCGTTCCACACCTGTTTCCGCCACATCGGCATTTTGAGGCGCACTCTTGCCATCACAAGTGCGCGATCGTATCTTTGAACAACACACGATTTAGAATACAGCCAAGATAAGAGGTATCCCGTTTGAGCAAACGAGCGCATAGCGCTACAATATGGCGGCAATGGCATAGATGTCCCAAGATATGTAGCCAAAAACGAAGCAAGAGAATCGCGGCGTCGAGGCAGACTGAGCTCAATAGCCAATAAGACCGACTTTCTCCATGTCAAAGAGAGCAAGCTTCTCGCCGACGCTGACAGCCAGAGACATTGAGCCATCTTTGGATCGACGCCAGTTGACGTCGTACACAGACTCATTCTTCCCATCTTCGGGATACATCCTGCCGTCGTTGAACCGCCACTGGAACATTGTCACGCCGGTCTGTGCACATCGACGTGAGCACGCGCAAGGCGGATATAATCAACAAAAGAAGAAGCGGCGGGCAGACTCACGCGGATCGAAGTGATAAGAACAGTAGAGTCGCCGCCGCCAGTAGCGAGGAAGGAGCCATCGGGACTGAAGTTTACCGCATAACAACGATCGTTGTGACCTTGAACGATAAATATACACTCGCCGGTGGTGACATCCCAGACGCGGGCTGTATGATCGCTCGACGCCCTGCATAACTAGGTTAGATGATATTAGGCAATGTCTCGGAGCAACTGATACTTGCGTGGCAAGACAGGCTCGGCCAGCCCGTGGAATCCAGCTCATAGCAGTCACCACGTCGTTGTGACCAACTAGAATCTGGAGCGGCTTGTCTAGTACCTGTACCTGGTCGGCATTGTGGTACGCAGTCCAGCCGTCCGACAGTTTCTTGAGATCCTGCGCAGGCCAAATCCTCGCGGTATGATCATCCGAACACGATGCCAGATACAAGCGGTCGTGCGAGAACGCGATGGCATTGACGTCTTTCGAGTGGCCGCTGTAGTTGCGAAATGGGATGACGTTGCGTCGGTTGTAAGCATTGATGCAAGAATCGGCGGAGCAGGTTACGAATGTTGAATCGTCCAACCATTCAATATCCAGACAGCTTGGTTGAATGTCTTTGTTGCCTACCGGTCAAGAAAAAAAGTGTTTAAAGGTCTGATATACGATGTGGTGCAGTTGGCACTCACGGAAGTTTGAGCGGTAGACTTGGAGATATTCCTTGGTTGGTACGTGCCACAATGTAGCGTCGCCGTCGAGAGTTGCGGCCAATAAAAATTCTCCTGAGGGCGAGAACTTGACACTAAATATTGCACCCTTGATTCACGCCATGTGAATAAGGGGGCTGGTGAAATAATAGAGGCTTACTGCACTGGGGTTCCGCTGTGCTGTGCGCAGCCTGGCACCGCTCTCGTCGAAAGACCAGAGTCGGAGAGTACCCTGGCTCGTGCCCGCAGCGAAAGCTGTTCCAAGCGTGTTCCAATCAACACAAAGAACGTCGACGTGTTCCGGTGCGATCATGGCGTTGGATCCATCCTCAGATCGACGTGACGCGCTTGCGGCTTGGAGGACGCGGTCTGTTTTCAACGACAAAGCTGATTCTGCGTCGTAGTCATGCGTGTCCCACAAGCGCACAGTTCCATCTCCGGCACCAGTGACGAGCCAAGCTGCAGACGATGGGTTCGGGTTCCAAGACGACGAATATATCTGGAGATTGCAGTGTGAACAATATACATGCAGAGGCGCAGATACGAGCCTCACCTCGCTCGAATGACCTTCCAGTAGCGTGTAAGGGTACTTTCCGGTGGTCATGAGCGATGCTTGGTCGGGAAGTGGGCGCGACACTGGTTGAAGTTGACCGCGAGACACCGCGCCTACTGTGACCAATATCAATACGGCGCAAGGGGATGGTAAATGAACGAATACATACCACGCCGCGATGCTTCAGGCGTGACAACATCAGAAGGCTCGTTTTGATCAGTCCTAGGCCGTTTCGCGCGCTGTTGATCGACAGCAGGCAACGCTCCCGCTCTGCGCTTCGCAGTGGAAACCAAAGCTTCCATCGTTGCACCTGAGCCAGTATTGCGTCTTGCAGCAGGAGCAGCGCTAGTGGTTGAGCCATTTCCTGTAGGTGTTTCACTCCTAGGCCGCGGAACTCCCAAGCCATTGACGCTTGTGCCACGACTGGGGGACTGAGAATGTGGCGCGCCGGAGGACGCAGACGAGCAAACGTGCTTTTTGAGAAGCGAGAATGGCGCATTGCACGTCCTCCCGACTTCTCCGTCGTGCCAGTGATGTTCGACGTCGATGTAAAGAAGTGCTTTCGCGAGGAGTTCGATGAGCGCCCCTTGCTTCACGTAGCTCTGAAGCATCTGCGCGCCCAGTCGTGTTTCTTGCGCAACAGCCCAGGCAGCATGATCGAATCCTGAAGGAATGTACACAGGTAATAGATACCACCGAGTGGTGAGTGTCGCGCATACTAAGGAGAGCGAAATCGAGCGCGAAAGACTAACCAGAGTCGCGCAAATAGTTGTAAATGAGCAGATTTATCTCCGTCGCGTGCATGCCGATCGAGTGGTAAGGTTTTCGGCTGTCATGCTGCATATGTCTAGTCGATACTGGAGTCAAGGAGGTCAACAATGCGCGCGGAGTTAGAACCGCGCGTCACAGTTCTCCCTCCTTTGTTTCATTCTTCTTCATTCGCCAAATCACACATTTCTCGGTTAGCTATTTCAAGTCGCCCTTTAGGAAATTTGTCCTAATCTATTCGGAAAATAGCACAACACTGGTTATTGCATGTTCTTTTGAATCTACGAGATAGCACGTTTTCATTCATACCCTGATCGGCTCCAAGTACAAATGGAAGGGGGAGGGGGCAAGAAGCAGGCTCCGGCTGATGGCAGCAGCCACAGTTCGAGGCTCGCCGCATCAGCTAGCTTTCACTACGCCGACTGGATGACGCTCACTGTTTGCCCCTATTTCAAATCATTGCGGTCTCGTCGACGAAAGGGATACCTTGTTGCTTCTATGATCAATGTTCTAGGTCCACGGGCTTCGTGCTGCGTACCTTGCCCGTCGCTGCACATGCAACGAAGCATTCTTGGTTCTCTCCGCCCACACGTGACCTGATACTGCGTTGTGCACATGGAGCCCGCAGCGTCATATATAGAGGGCCTTGCCGGTACAGCATCTAATGTGGGCATTGTCTCTGGACTCTCCTGTCATGGTTGCAATCCTCAAATCGGCGTTCCTTGTAGTCTCGGCAGTCGCGGGAGTGGCTCATGCGGCCGACTACTCGATTCCCAGCTCGTGGACGGTATGTAATCATTCAAGCCCGGTGTGTGAGATGACCGACTCTTGCTCAGCCTGCGAGCTACAACGTCAGCAAGTCGTATGCCGACCTCAACTCAATTGCCCAGAATGGCATCAATGTGATGCGTAATCGCTTTTACAACTCAAGCTCTGGCATCTGCAAGTTATACTTGATGCTGTGTGGTGATTTGAGGCTGATATATAACCAATAGTTACATCCGGCTGGTGGATCAGTGGTTCCACCGTGTCTGCGCTCGCTTACAAGGATATGGTTGCCTCAACCTCGGACAACCGCGACTTTGTGCGTGCAATGTTACAACGTGCGAAGGCAACACACACCAATTTTGACTTGTACGGTGAGTGCCAGCCTCGGGTTCCCTTACGGTGCTTGATCATCTGACTCCATCTCGGCAGGCTACAATGATGATGCACTATGGTGGGGAACCGCCGCGTATTACGCGTATCGCACCTACGGTGGATCAGATCTTCTGGCCTACGCGCAGACAGTGTGGAGCTATGTTGCTTCATCGTGAGTAATGGTCATCGGACTCGTAGCGGGCAGGCCGACGCTTACTCCGGTTCAGTCAGATCACAGCAGCCCAGGCCGCGGCCGGGCAGCATCCTTTGCGGTCTTTCTCGATTCAGAAGACTTGCAAGGGGCTGACCACGACCGGTGGTGTCTGGTGGCGATCACAATCCAGTGATCGCACAGATGCCGGCGCCAACGTCATTACAACCGGCCTCTTCCTCACTCTTTCTGCCTATCTGTGCGTACCGCTGCCACCCTCTGAGCGAGTACTAACACCTGTGGCAATGCAGTGCCGAGGCTGTTCCAGCAAATCGAACGACCTATGTCAATGCAGCTGACCTCGCCTTCAACTTCATCAAGAACCAGCTGACAGACAACGCCTACACGCCGCTTGACACTCTCAACCTCCAAACTTGCGGAATAACGAGCTGGTATTTCACGTTAGTTTGACCGCTCATTCCGCTCAACATAATACCTGACAATGCTTTCACAGGTACAACTGCGGCAAGTTTGTGGAAGGCGCAACTGTTCTCTATCACGTCACAGGAAACCAGGCCTACCTGAACTCCTCTTTGGAGTCTACAGTGGCCTGCGTCAAGCGCACATCTGACTGGCAAGGAAGCAACGGCCTGATCAGAGAAGGACAAGGCACTCCATACAACTCACCAGATGATGGGCGGGAGTTCAAAGGTGATGTTCATCGGATTAGCACTCCGAATCACACTAAATCATACTACGCAGCGATCTGGATCCGCGCCCTGACCGAGATCAAGCGTAGGCAGTACCAGAACACAGGCCTTGTCGCCTTGTTGAAGGCTTATCTGAACATTCAAGTATGTTCTTACCTTAGCGCCATTGTGAGACGCTGACTGTTTTTGCAAAGTACAAGGCGCTCACTACCACTGCTACCGACGGCGCCAACAACTACGGAACTGTCTGGGCGGGTGCGTGTGAAGAGTAAGACTCTTGCTTCCACTAACAACGATCGCTCCAGGACCCTACGTTGGTCCATATGACTTCGCTCAAGGATCGGCTTTGGACGGGTTAGTGGCTGGAATTGAGATAAACTGGATTCGTTGAGCAGCCGGTGATGTCTAGTATAGTGGTCAAGTTGGTATGTTTCACAAGTCAAACCTTCGCTCCGCTCCAGTTTCTGGTCCAAGCTGAGGATACGCGATCCCCCGGAAGACGTGCGACCTGCCCAAGCACTGCCAAGCCCAATCTCTGAGAGAAGGGTATAATTATGAGTTATGAACAATCACAATGCCCAAATTTCAGAGATGAGGCTAGTCGGAGTTTTAAGATGCATATCCTTGAATTTAAAGACCGTGCAGTATACAATGCCGTGGTAGACTACGGAAGCTGGCTCAGTGCAAACTTGACGCCAGCGTCTATCAACTGCTTTACAACGACAAGGTCCGCATCGTCTCGAGGAGCGTACACAAAGACACACGAGATTCCAATCTGGAACTCTGGCCCCGGTTCTGTTCCACAGACCGCTAGCGCAAATGGCGCGGCCCACCCAGACTCGATGGCACGGAGAGCGTCACGTGGGTGGAGATTGACGTGAATGCTGCCGCAGTGTGTGTGGATGTGCAGCATGTCCTGTGCGTATGTGAGAGGCTCAGAGGCCACATCAGATGCCCGCCTAGCGTAAATAGCTAGACCTGTATGCCTCTCGCGCAGAGAGGGCCCGAAAACCAGTTTGTGGAGCGTTGCGACACTCTGAAAGTAGTCCTCCAACCTCTCGAGCATCGCCGGAGAGATGATTTGGGTGCGCTGGCGCTGGGGTAGAGGCCTACAAAAAGAGCCGCGATCAGAGAACTGCGTCAACTGCAGGAACAACGAACAAACGCACCACTTGATCTCCTCAGGCTGAGGACCTGGTCGCTTTGGGAGCTCGGTGAGACAGCTCCTCCTGTCAACATGCGATGCCAAGAGGCGTCGATGTTGTTCAAGAGCAGACCGTGAGCTAAACCGTTACAAGCTAGTGGTTAGTAGGCTGCGCATTTTGCCTGGGTTTTCAAAACTCACCATTTCTTCCATTGTACATAGTATGTCCAAGCCCACGTTGTCGGCTTTATGGGGAACCCTCCCTTAATGCGCGTCCACGCCTTGTAATCGCTCACTGCCCATGAAGTGGATTTAAGTCCAATTAGAGCCGTAGTCGCAAATAGCAGCAAGCCGAACGATGGCAAGTATCCTGCAAATCCAACGTTGATATCAGCTGGTAGAGCCGTAGTGTTCATGATAGCAGGTCGTTGGGATAGAACGTTGATGGTTGAGGGGGCGGGAAAAGTTGACAGTCGGGACGGATGGATACCGGCGCCGACTTTTAAGAGACTATGAGAGTTCGACGCGGACGGAATAAAGCAAGTGTGCTTATGTATTGAGACCCGTGGGGTACGCGGACAGCCAGAGGGTTGTTGACGACTCGGAGTGACGGATGATTCGGAGCTAGTGGCGAAGTGCACCGGCCCTGCCACAGCGAACCTTGATGACGTGAGATGACAGGAGCCCAGCTGACTATGATCACCGAGAGAAACTGAGAATGTGTTCTTAGACCAGCGTCGGTCATCCTATCGAGCAAGCTTCCCTGCCTCACATGTGTGTAAAAGCTTTCCGCAACGCTATCGGCGCGGCGCGACATTCTTTACATCCATAGAGTTAGAGATCATCGGAAGCTTCACCCCATTCGTGCATGACATGGCGGCACATTGCATCGGTGGATGTGAAACCTCCGCTACTAGCTCTTCTAGCTCCATTCATGGACATTCAATCTCACGCTTGGCGGGATGCGGTTCAAGTGGAGCGTCGCCCGACGTCGAGACGCGGAAATTACACAACGGGCAGGGCCGCATTTTTCCGTCCCGGAATACTGCGGTCGCCGCCTGAAGGTATTCCTTCAGTATAACTGACACTACAAAGTTTGTAATGGGCATTAGAACCGTTTTTAATAGAGATAATACCTAAGGAATATCTTCAGGCGGCGATCATAGTATTGTGGGACGTAAAATGCGGCCCTGTCCGTTGTGTTATACGCTTTAGGCCAGGAGTATGACACGGTTGCACCACCTTCGGAGCGGGCACGTGCAGTCGAAATGAACACAAAAGCAGGTAGTTTGTGGAGATCTGACAGAGTCGAAGGGCGTAACGCCTTTCGGGAAATTGCTCTAAAAGAGAAGTCTTTCCCAATCAGAGCGCCTAGCAGCACCACCTGGGCACTGTCACAAACACTTGTGAGTGTAGCCTGCTAGATTCTGCAAGATTCATCTCAGATCTGCTTCGCGAACGTCGAAATTAAGTGGCCCACTGGCCTATCCGAGCAACTCCAAGTGTCCAAGGTACCTGGTCGTGTTCAACTTTCATATATCACCCGGCGTGGCACAGTACAGACAAGACACGGAGAGATGACGCACTATGTACCTATTCGAGCTAAATGAGATGGGTTGCAAGGTCAACGAGAACGAAGCGAGGAAACGCCCGTGCGTTATGCAGAGATAGGTCGTGGCAGAGGTCGTGAGAAGGGTTCGTCAATGTAGATTCGTGTCGTGGGGGGGCGAATAAATGGCTGTACGGCCGAACACGTGAGGAGTCGTCTCGAGTGAAAGGTCAAGAGAATAGATGCAGGGAAGCAAACAGGGGAGATTGGATGCAAGAGCGTCCAGGAGATTCAGCCTCAGATGCCCGGCTGGGTTGCGCAAGAAAGGGGGAAACGCGCAGGGAATGGGCATGACGGGAACGTGCTAGCATACAGAGTATCGACATTAGACAACCCGAAGGCGGGGAAGACGAACAGCGAGCAAGAAATAATAGGAACAAGGCAGAAAACACGTAGAGACGCAGAAGCAGGGAGGGGTTTAGCTTGCACGATGTAAACTCAAGCGGCAAGAGCGATGAAGCATTGCAAGTGAGCACCGGTCGGACAGTCTCCTGATGCTCACAGAATGCTCGGCCACTTGAGCCTGAGGCCCTCCAGCCAGCGCACATACAGCAGCTCGCCTATTGCGCTCCGCTTGACCTCTCGCGGGTCCTTCTCGTTGACGCCGTTACTGCCGCGACTATCGGTGCGCTCGTGGCCCGAGCTTGCTACCTGCGACAAATCCGATGTCGATGCATTGGTGATTTCCTCTTCCTGCTCGACGACGACCAGTCCCTTCGACGTCATCTCGCTCTTGCGAGTAATGCGCCGGTGTGGGAAGATGTGTCGCGAGGTGTTGACATGCTGCCGGACGGAGTTGTTGCTACAGAAACGCGTCAGGTTATGCATCGCACCCAAACATGCTCACGCACTCGTTGATTCCCGACAAAATGTCAAGAATGACATTGTACGCCAGCTCCGGGTTCGCCTCTCGCAGCTCCTGGAAGCCTCGCGAAAGCATTGATAGCGATTCGATTTCGCGCGCGTCCATGTCATCGCGAATGGACTGCCGGCTGATGTCAGTCCGGTTTTCTCTGTGCGCGTATCTAATAACTCACGTTCTGCAATGTTGGCAGGACCACGTCGTCAATAATCGTGCAACCTGCTTTCGCTAGTTCGCTCGGGGTCCGTCGAGGATGCGGCTTGATGAGCTTGCTGGGACTGGCCGGAGGTTCCACGGGTGATGGCGTTGCCGGTCCGCTCGTGCTCGAGCCCGACCTGCTGCGGAGAGAGCCAGTGTATTCGCTGCTCAGACGCAGGGAGCCAGCTGCGTCGACGCGCTTGACCGGGCGAACGGTGTCCAACCTGTCATATCGAATAAGCACCAGTGCGTTACAGATAAAAATCAGAACTTCGTGGACATACCCAGAGCCGACATCTGCGCCACGGATGATGGCGCCGTTCGGGTTCATACGCTCGCCATAACTTGATCTCCGCGTACTCTTAATGCTGCCATCTGGAACTATTGTTAACGATTGCGTCAAAGAATAACAAATCCACGCACTCCTCCCGCCCTCGGTCAGGTCGCCGGTGCTCGAGTACGCCGGTGGTGATCCAAGCCCCAACCCCTGCTGACCTGACACCGCTGCGACGAGAGCAGCCGCAGAAGCCGTCGGCGGCGCATTCGGCCGTACTTGGAAAGTACCTGGTGGCGTCGTCTCGTCTTCCGGCTTGATGACAAGGGTCGAGTGTGCCGCGGCCGCGTTGACACCGATCGCGTTGACCCCGCTGCCCTTGACCGCGCCCCCAGTATCGAACGGGTCGTCCTCGTCGCCAATCTCGCCGTACATATCCGGTTCGCTCGCGATGCTTTGCCGGTTGCTAGCAGGCGCATCGAACACTCCATTGAGGTCGCGCGCAGCCGACCTGTGCGTACCCATCGGGATGGTCTTCGCGGTGTCGAAGTTCCATTCCGAGCGCAGCGTCGCGTTGTAATCCCACGCCCCACCGCCTGCGTGGTTCTGCGCAAGCATTGTCGGCGTCTCCTTCGGCCCACGCGCAGGGCTACGAGCACGGAAATCCTGGTATCGCTCGATGAGCTCGGTTAGGCTGCTCGTCTTGCGGCTTGATTTGATGAAGCGGTGCTGAAGCAGTTCGCGAGCTGTTGGCCGTTGTTGCGGGTCCTTTGTGAGGCACAACGAAACAAACTCCTTGAACGCGAGGCTGAAGGGTCCCTCAAGTACCGGCGGCTTCGCCTTGGGGATCAGGAACAGAACGCGCATTGGGTGGTATTCGCTGAGTGGCGGTTCGCCACGAGCCATCTCGATAGCTGTGATGCCCAACGACCACAGGTCGGCGCGGGCATCGTATCCCGCTTGCCTGATGACCTCAGGAGCCATCCAGAATGGCGTACCGACAAAGGTGTGTCGGAGAGTCGAGCTGAGCTGCGCTGCGACGCCGAAGTCGGCTAGCTTGACCTTTCCGCTCGCGCTGAGCAGAACGTTCGCCGCTTTGATGTCGCGGTGAATTTTGCCCTCGGTGTGCAGGTAGTCAAGACCGAGCAGCAGCTCGCGACAGACGGTGGCGATATGCGGCTCGGTGAATGTGCCGGCTTTGAGCAGATCAAGACACGAGCCGCCAGCGAGGTACTCCATGATGATCCAGAGCTTGTAGCCCTTGACGAAGGAACCGTAATACCGAGTGACATACTCGGAGTCGCATTGAGCCAAGTGTTGAATTTCCTGCTGGATCTCGGATATGTCGTCGTCAGAATCCTCAAGATCTTCGCAATAGAAGGTCAGCAGGCGTAAAAACTACAAGATATCTAAGTTCACGTACCAATCTGCTTGATGGCCACGATTTGCTTTGTCTCATTGTGCATGCTGAAAGCAAGAAGTGGGTCCGTGTGAGACACACAATGACGACGGTCAAGGAACAGGAGGTACTCACGCCTTGTACACGGTACCAAATGAGCCAGTACCGAGCTTCTCGAGCAGGGTGTACTGGCTTGCTGGATCGGAGCTAGCCATTGGAGACGGCTGTTGCGAATAACGCTTCACGGGCGAATGGACTTGTGCGGTTGTGGGCGATGCCGGGGCGCCGTAGCTCGAGCGCTTCCTTTGCTGTTCGTGGTGTCAGCCACATGAATGACTAGCCGCAGCAGTGCCATTGACATACCATGAGATCAATCCGGGTTCAGAGGTGGGTAGATATAAGTTAGCCGATGCGGCCGCCCGCACAAAGTGTGTCAGCGGCTGTCGTTCAGGGCAGCCTCGAGGCACGGAAAAAGCAGTGCCGACCCGTCGAGTCTAAGACGATACGCGGGGTGTGTCGGCAGTGCGCGGCGGGCAAATGGACCGGACGAGCAACGAGAAAGGGCAAGAAGAGAAGGTGAGGCTGAGCCGTGTCGCGCCGGAGTTGGATCGACTCGGCGATGATGCAAGCGCCTACGGCACCTGCCACAACCTCTTGCCGCGGTCCGTCAACTGCACCCGGACCTCCTGTCTTCAACGCGTTGCTGTGGAGCTCTTTGTACCACAGAAATCCTGAGCAACACTCTTCACCGCCGACGCTAGCGGCTCATCCCGTTGTGGTACGATCGTCGCACTCTCGACCCCTCCGGCAGTTTCGTCTTCGATCTAATCACTCCCGAGCCACCTGAGTTCAACAAGTCCACTCTCTCACCGCATCGTTGACATTTGACCGTATATGACTCTGGTTTCACTGCTCAGGACTGTA
>Ga0247815_10001123_pt1 | contig 20654 bp, 25 predicted proteins | sample UWRJL194509B1_FD_181014 | JGI IMG/M metagenome (GOLD analysis project Ga0247815, IMG submission 181014) | Plant litter microbial communities from Arlington Agricultural Research Station in Wisconsin, United States - UWRJ-L194-509B-1 | ecosystem: Environmental > Terrestrial > Plant litter >...
TCGCATCGGGATTTTTGTATAGTATAAAAACGATTACTTTTCAGCAACAATTTCGTATGGTAATTCAACGATTACATCTCTGTGTAAACGCACATTTGCAGTGTATTTACCAGTACGTTTAACGATACCGCTAGTGATGAATTTTCTATCGATTACTTGTCCACCTTTAGCTAAAGCTTCAGCGATATCAATATTCGTGATTGAACCGAATAATTTTTCACCACCTGCTTTTGCAAAAAGTTTAATTTCGATAGCTTTTAAAGTTTCAGCTAATGCTTTTGCATCAGCAACAACTTTAGCTTCTTTGTGAGCTCTTTGTTTTAGGTTTTCAGCCAATACTTTTTTAGCCGAAGGAGTTGCTAAAGAAGCAAAACCCTGAGGGATTAAAAAGTTACGTCCGTAACCAGCTTTTACAGTAACTACATCATCTTTAAATCCTAGATTCTGTACGTCTTGTTTTAAAATAAGTTCCATGTTGTTGTCCTTTATTTGAGAAGTTAGGTTCCATCTTACCGGAAACCAACAACTATTCTTTTAATATTATTTTAATAAATCGGCCACGTATGGCATTAAAGCTAAGTGACGAGCTCTTTTTACAGCTACAGAAACTTTTCTTTGGTATTTCAATGAAGTTCCAGTTAAACGACGAGGAAGAATTTTTCCTTGCTCATTAACGAATTTCAATAAGAAATCAGCATCTTTATAATCGATATATTTGATTCCTGATTTTTTGAAACGACAGTACTTTTTAGTTTTGTTAGTTTCAATGTTTAAAGGCGTTAAATATCTGATATCTCCGTCTTTTTTTCCTTTTGCAGATTGCTCTATTGTAGACATAATAATTAAGCTTTAGTAGATTTTAATTTGGCTCTTCTTCTTTCAGCCCATGAAATAGCATGTTTGTCTAAACTTACAGTTAAGAAACGCATAACTCTTTCGTCACGTCTAAATTCAGTTTCAAAAGCAATTAGAACTTCTCCAGCTACTTTGAATTCGAATAAATGGTAAAAACCACTTTTTTTGTTTTGGATTTCGTAAGCCATTTTTTTCAGACCCCAATCCTCTTTCGATACCATTTCAGCTCCTCTACTAGTAAGAAATTCTTCAAATTTCGTTACTGTTTCCTTCACCTGAACCTCAGATAAAACGGGATTTAAAATGAAAACAGTTTCATAATGATTCATAAATACAATATTTATTTGTTAAAATTGGGTGCAAAAGTAACCATTTAATTTATATATACAACACTTTTTTACTTTTATTCGTTGTAATGTAAAAAATGCAGGCTGTTTTTAGTTTTTTTTACAAAAAAATAATACATTTACTACTGCTATCCTGAATTTATTCTAAATTTTAATGTTATGAAACTAAACTGTGTTGTTGTAGATGATAGTTCTATACAAAGGACCATTATTGCAAAATTAGTTAATAATCACCCAGGTTTGCACTTAATCGGGGATTTTTCTAATGCAATAGAAGCAAAAAGCTGTATTTCTCTAAATAATATAGACTTAATCTTTCTTGATATAGAAATGCCTGTTATTAATGGATTTGATTTTCTGGACGGTTTAAAATCTAAACCGCAAATTATATTTATTACTTCTAAAGCAGAGTACGCTTTAAAAGCTTTCGATTATGATGCTACTGATTATTTGCAAAAACCTATCGCGGTAGATCGCTTTAATGCCTCTGTAAAGAGAGCAATAGATATGCATTTGCTTAAAAAAGACGTAAAAGAAGAAGAAGGCGAACATATATTCATCAAGAGTAACCTTAAAAAACTTAAAATTTTCACCGCAAAAATCAAATGGATTGAAGCTTTTGGAGATTATGTAAGAGTGGTTACCGAGGATGATAGTAATTTGGTACTGTCTACAATGAAATCTTTTGAAAACGATTTATCAAAAGACAAATTTATTCGTGTACACAAATCTTATATCATCAACATTGATAAGGTAGAACGCTTTAACAGTAAATTTGCTGAAATTGGTATTACCAAAATTCCGCTTAGCCGAAACAAAAAAGAAGATTTAGTCAAAGCATTGTCGACGTCGTCATAATTTAATAAAAATCGACATTGGCAATAACCTTTATAGCTCTGTACTGAGCAACAGCTTCAAAACTATTCAACATTTTCTGAATAGTTTTTTTTGTGCCTGCTAAAGGCATATTATTCGGAATCTTAATAAGGATAGTTCTGATATATTCATTCCTGATTCTACTAATCGCCGGCTCCTCAGGTCCTAGAACCGGAATACCCAGATTTTGACTCAGAACCTGATACAACCACATCGAACCTTCTTTTAGTTTTTCAAACTCACGGTGTTTCAACGTTAGTTTAATAATCCTGAAATAAGGCGGATATTTATAAATCTGACGATCATACAATTGTTCCTTATACATACCCATATAATTATGGTTTGTAACCTGTTGAATTGTATTATGATTAGGATTATAAGTCTGAATTACCACTTTCCCTTGCTTTTCTGATCTTCCCGCTCTTCCGGCGACCTGTGTCATCATTTGAAAACTTCGCTCGAAAGCTCTAAAATCAGGGTGATGCAGCATATTATCGGCATTCATAATCCCAACCAGACTTACATTATCAAAATCTAAACCTTTAGCCAGCATTTGTGTTCCTACTAAAATATCAACTTCACGATTTTTAAACGAATCAATTATTTTTTCGAAACCAAACTTTCCACGAGTCGTATCCTGATCCATCCTACCTGTTTTGGCCTTCGGAAAAAGCGACACTAACTCTTGTTCGATTTGTTCTGTTCCAAATCCTTTTGTCGTCAAATCGATACTTGAACAACTATGGCAATGCGTTGGTTTTGCAATAGAATAACCGCAATAATGACAACGCAATTGATTTTTATGCTTATGAAAAGTCAGACTCACATCACATTGCTGACAATGTGGTACGTGCCCGCAAGTCATACATTCTATTATAGGCGAATATCCACGTCTGTTTTGAAACAAAATCACTTGCTCGCCTAAAGACAAAGCTTCTGCAATTTCTTCAATTAAAAGATCACTAAAATGCCCTGTCATTCGTTTTCTAAAATGCTTGTCTTTTAAATCGACCAAAAGCACTTCTGGCATACGAACATCATTATAACGTTCTGTAAGCGTAACCAAACCGTATTTATCTGTTTGTGTATTAAAATACGTTTCGATACTTGGCGTAGCTGATCCCAGTAAAACTTTTGCATTATGAAAATTCGCCAAAACAATAGCCGAATCCCTGGCGTGATATCTTGGCGCAGGATCCGTTTGCTTAAACGTCTGCTCGTGTTCTTCGTCAACAATTAGTAAACCTAAATTATCAAACGGAAGAAACAAAGCCGACCTTGCTCCTATTACAATTTGGGCTTTCGTTGAATTTTCGAGTGTTTGTTTCCAAACCTCAACTCTTTCATTATTGCTGTATTTAGAATGAAAAACTGCTACTTTATCACCAAAATGAAGTCGTAAACGCGATACCAATTGAGTGGTAAGCGCAATTTCAGGCAACAAATACAAAACTTGTTTTCCTGTCAATAAATACTCTTCGATTAGCTTGATATAAATTTCTGTTTTTCCGCTGGATGTAACGCCGTGAAGCAAACAAACTTCTTTATCTAAAAAACTATTTTTAATAGATTCAAAAGCAGTATTCTGAGCTTCACTTAACAATAATTGCTTCTCAGTTGCTTGTCCAGAAAATGAAACACGATCTTGTTGCAAAAGATATTCTTCGAAAATTTCTTTATCAATTAAAGCTTTTACTGTAGTTGAAGTTGAATTCGAAACCTCAACCAGTTTTTTGACAGTTACGGGTTTCTTTTCAGAAGCCATTAGTTGAAAGTAAGCCAAAACAATTTCCTTTTGTTTATTAGCACTTTTTAAAACTTCCAGCAATTCTCCCAAACCATTATCTGATTCGTATTTGGCATGCAGTTTTACATACCGAACCAATTTTGGCTTATAACTTTCTTTTATTTCTTCTTCTAAAACAATAATATCTTTTGCAATTAGTTTTTGAAGGATCGGAAAAATATTCTTTTTATTCAAAATAGAAACAATTTCCCCAACCTTAAGCGAACTTTGATGATGCAAGGCTTCGTAAATCAAAAATTCGTCATCAGAAAGCTCAGAATCATTTACCAGCGTATCCGTCTTATGCGAAACTACAGTTTCACTTTCCAGCAATAATCCGCTGGGAAAAGCACCACGGTATACATCGCCAATGCCACACATATAATAAGTTGCCACCCAAAGCCAGTGTTTGATCTGGATTTCAGTCGCAATAGGTTTTTCGTCTAATATTTGATGAATTTCTTTGGCATCATATAAGCTTGGTTCATTTTGATGAATATCAATAACCAACGCTGTATATATTTTACTTTTACCAAAAGGCACCGCAACGCGCATTCCTTTTTTAATAAAATGGAATTCGGCCTCAGAAATACGATAAGTAAAGGTTTTGGCTAAAGAAAGCGGTAGAACAACTTCGACAAAAAACATGTAGATATTTTATAGGATTTAGAAAACTATCTGAAATCAATCAGAAAAACTTAAGCTCTTTCAAACCAATTCTCCATTTGAATTCCGTTTAAAAGTTTAAAATCTTTAGTATTATCAGTAACCAAGATTAATTGATTTTCAATTGCAGTGACACCTATCAAAAGATCAAATTCATCATTTATTGGCTTTCCAATTTTTCTAAGCCTTACTTTTTCGATTGCATATCTTTTAATCGAGCCAAAAATTGGAATAATAGCTAAACCTTTTAAAAAAACATCGACGGCTTTATTCGACTTTATTGGATCATCACTATTTTCAGCACCAAATCGAAGTTCTGCAACTGTAATTTCAGAAATATAACAGTTATCCAATCCAACTTCTTTTACTATTTTATCAAGATTCAATCTTCCTCTTAAAAAGAAAACACAAATGCTTGTATCAAGTAAATATCTCATTAAAATTTAATTTCGGTGTTTTTAAATTTTCTGTTGGATTTAATTTCAGAAACAATTTCTTCTGCAGATTTTTCAGAAGAAAATGCCCCAAAAGACTTATAAAAATTATTCTCTTTAGATTTAGCAACTTTTAAAGATTTTGTAAGTCTTTCGATAAGTTCTAGTTTATTCGAAAAACTTAGCCCCTCAAATAAATCTGAGTAGCTTTCAAGTATATTTTTATCCGTTATTGTCATTTTAAATCTAATTAAATTAGTTTTCAAATATAAGCAAAATTAAGCTATTTTATATAATACCAATTAAAGAAACATTCACAATAATCAGTGCTGGGCTGCATTATATTCCTTCACTAATTTTAAAGTATGGTTTAAAGAATTTAGATCTTTCCAGCCGTCATGACCGGTAATAATATATTTAGGATTTTTAAATTTTATCTGTACTTTTTTAATCGACTTTTCCCAATCTTTTACATTTGCATCGCCTAAATAACCTAAATCTTTTGCTTCTGTACTTTTGATAAAACAGCCTCCGTAAAGTACTTTTTCTTTATTAAACCAAACTACAACATTATCCTGAGCATGGCCTTTACCTGGATAATAAACCTCAAACGTATGTTGTCCTACTGTAAAAGTCGTATCATTTGGGATTATAAATTGCGCTCTTTTTTCGTTGTTTTTCTTCAGAATCTCGTCTGTTAATTTTATAGTATAGGTTTTAATTCCTTTTTGTCTGTAAAAATCCAAACCTCCTGCCCTGTCTTCATGAGAATGCGTTGCAAAATGCATCACAACCTCTTTACGATGTTTTGCTTTTATACTGTCTAATAATGGCTGAAACTGCGTTTTGTCCCAAGGCGCATCAAACAACACAACACCTTTATTGGTAACAAGATACAGTGCATTGGCAGAAATCAGTGTTCCTTTATAATCATGAAAGGTTTTATAAACATAAAAGTCACCTGTAAGATGACTTATTTGTAATGGCGAATTCTTAGATTGTCCGAAACTATTGGATAATATCCCTAAGAATAAAAGTATTGATGCTAACTTTCTCATTTTATTGTAATGATATTAATTCTTCACTCTTGTCCAATATTGGGTTCTTCCCATGATAGAAATTCCAACATAACCGCGTAATTTAAGTTTATCCGCAGATTCAAGTGTTATATAACATTTGTATTTTTTACCGCTTGTAGGATCAAAAATAGTTCCTCCGCTATATTCATCACCATCTTTTTTAAGTCCGTTAATGATATTTAAACCTAAAATTGGTTTGTTTTTATCTGCTCCTTCACATTTTGTACAAACATCTTTTTTATGATCGGCACGAAGTATCTCTACTACTTTACCATACACTTTTCCTGATTTTTCATAAATCTCTACAACAGACTTTGCTTCTCCGGTTTCATCGTCAATTGTTTTCCATTTTCCAATAACACTTTGAGCCTGAATGCTCAATGCAAAGAAAAAGACACCAATAGTTAACATCCAATTTTTCATAATATTATTTGTTTTTTTGTTTTAATTTTCTGATAGAAGCATTCAATTCGAACCCTAAAAGCAGAATCATACAGTTTATCCAAATATAAAACATTAGAATCAATAATGTACCAATTGAGCCGTAAAGTTCGTTGTATTTTGAGAATTTTATAACCCAAATCCCAAAAAAGAACGAAGATATAACAATTAATATGGTTGTAAAAACAGATCCTATGCTTATAAAAGGTACTTTATTATATTGCTTTGTACCATAACGCAATAATATTGAAGTTGTTATCAAAATCATTAAAACAACAAACAAATATCGACCCAAAATAATCAGCGGAATACGATCGCTCAGCACATCCTGAATAATTGTTTTTTGAATGAATACCTCAAAAACAACAATTGTTGCCACCGTTACAAACAATATAATGGTCATGACAAGTGATATCGCAAGCGCCACTAAATATTGACTAAACCAACCTCGTTTATCAAAAACATGTTTCGAAGATTCAAAACCACTCAAAATCCCGTTAATACCATTGGCCATCAAAAAAATAGAAAGTAAAAAACCTGATGACAGCAAACCCGAATGACTATTATTTAAAATATCACTAATAATTTTATTAATCGCATCGTACGTATTGGGCGGAACACTTTGCTGCACAAACAGCAAAAAATCTCCCTGAAAATTATCTATCGGAATAAACGGAATCAAGTTTAGAATAAATAATGTAAAAGGAAATAAGGCCATGAAAAAACTAAAAGATACCGCACTCGCATGATAAGAAAATGCCCCTTCAAGAATTCCTAAAGTATACATTTCGAGCAAATCATATAGCGAAAAACCTTCGAGCCAAGGCATTTTGATTCTCTTTAACAATCGGACAAGAGAACGCACTACAGGAATCTTTTCAATCCGATCTTCTATCTCTTGAGACATAATATTATTTTAGATTTTAGATTATTGAGTTGAGATTTTTATTGTTTAAAATTCATAACTCAAAATTCATAATTCACAACTTCCTTAAAAAGCCTTCAAACTCAAATCCATATTGTAAACTGAATGTGTCAAAGCTCCTGATGAAATATAATTTACACCGCACAAGCCATATTCACGAATTGTTTTTTCGTTGATATTTCCCGAAGATTCTGTCTGGCATTTTGAACCAATTAACTGAACAGCCGTTTTAGTATCTTCATAATTAAAGTTGTCAATCAGGATTCTGTGAACTCCGTCACTCAAAAGAATTTCACGAATTTCATCCAGGTTTCTGGCTTCAACAATAATTTTTAAATCTAAATTATTGGCTTTCAAATATTCCTTTGTTTTCTTTATCGCCAAAGTTATTCCGCCTGCAAAATCAATATGATTATCTTTTAACATCACCATATCATACAATGCAAAACGATGGTTTTCTCCGCCTCCTATTTTTACAGCCCACTTTTCTGCAACTCTAAAATTTGGAGTCGTTTTACGCGTATCTAATATTTTAGCGCCTGTACCCTCCAAAAGCTGCATAAGATAATCTGTTTTTGTAGCAATTGCCGACATACGCTGCATGGTGTTCAAAACTACTCTTTCTGACTTAAGAATAGACTGAGAACTTCCTGAAACCTCAAAAACCACATCTCCATATTCTACATGCGTTCCGTCTTCTATATAAGTCTTGATTTTTAGTTTTGGATCTACATATTCAAATATCATTTTTGCAAGCGCAACTCCCGCAATAATTCCCTGATCTTTTACCAATAATTTGGCTTGCCCGTGCGCCGTTTCCGGGATACATGCCAATGAACTATAATCGCCTGTGCCTACATCTTCGCGAATTGCATTGCTAATTAATAGTTGTAATTCGGTTTGAAATTGTACTTCGCTAATCATTTTTCTTAAATTTTATGAGATGCTAAAGTAGGACATATTTTGTGGATTTGAAAACTACACTAAAGTGAATTTATTTTTTAACAGCAAAATACTTCTTTTTTTTACCATTAAGATATTAAGAAAATTAAGCTACCGTTCTTAATCAACTTAATATCTTAATGGTTCAAAAAACAAAAAACTTAATAGTTCAAAACAAAAAACATTAAATATCTTTGAGGTTCATTCAAACAAAATCATGGGCTTAATTAAAGATATTTACTCGGTTACTTTTTACGAAAAATTTGGTCAGGCTGTGGCCGAAGTACATGCTGCTTTCGATAAACAAAAATTTATTGATACGATTTACAAAGGCGATTTTGCTCAAAAAGAATGGAAAGAACGCATGAAACACACCACGGTTGTGCTGCATCAATTTATGCCACAAAATTTTCCTGAAGCTGTTGTTTTAATTGATAAAATCATCGAAAGCCTGAAGAAAAATAATTTTACAGATGGTAATTTGGCTTTTATTTTCTTTGCTGATTATATCGAAATGTATGGCTTAGACGATTTTAAAACTTCGGCGAAAGCCTTTGTTTCGATCACTCAATTTATCAGTTGCGAATTTGCGGTTCGTCCTTTTATTTTAAAGTATAAAGAACAAATGATCGACGAAATGACAAAATGGTCTTTGCATGAAAATCATCACGTACGCAGATTATCAAGCGAAGGAAGCCGACCAAGATTACCCTGGGCAATGGCGATTCCGTTCTTAAAGAAAGATCCAACTTCTATCTTGCCAATTCTGGAAAACCTGAAAAATGATCCATCAGAATATGTTCGCAGAAGCGTTGCCAATAACCTGAATGATATTGCAAAAGATAATCCTCAGATTGTATTAGAAATTGCCAATAAATGGAAAAACCACAGCAAAGAAACAGACGGAATCATCAAACATGGCGCTCGTACTTTATTAAAACAAGGACATCCTGAAATCCTGAGTCATTATGGCTTAGAAAGCACGAATATCGAACTTTCTGATTTTGAAATTAAAACTCCCGTTGTAAAGATTGGAGATTATCTGCAGTTTCAATTTTATCTAAATAATAAAAACAACGAAGCTAAAACTGTTCGTTTAGAATATGCAGTTCATTACAAAAAATCAAAAGGACATTTGGCAAAAAAAATCTTTAAAATCAGCGAGAAAACTTATCAGCCCAACCAATTAATTAAGGTGGATAGAAATCAATCCTTCAAAATTATTACTACAAGAGTTTTTCATACCGGAATGCATCAATTATCAATTATCATCAATGGAAATGAAAGTGAAGCACTGGAATTTGAACTTACGGATTAAAATTTTAAACACAAATTTCACTAATTATCACTAATTGATTTTTTAGTTTTTTGTCAATCTGAGAAACGAATAATCTTTAACCGCATTGTCAGACTGAGCGAAGTCGAAGTCCTGCAAAGTGATTCAGCATATGGGACTTCGACTTCGCTCAGTCTGACAAAAAAACACATAATTCATACTATATTCACCACTTAATCTGTGTTAATTCGTGAAATTCCTGTTATATTTTTAATCTAATGAAATCCTTATAATTCTATTTCTTACTTTTATAAATAATACCAGAAACAAATTTTCTTAATCTAAATTAAGTTACAGATGGTGACTACCGCTGTAATTTTGCTTCAACTAAAACGAATACCATGTCAAATATCAGTTTAATTATCGAAGAACGTGCTGCCAATATTGGCAACTTTATGGTAGGCAGATTATTGCCTTTCCGTGAAAAAAGAGCTGTTGGACCATTTGTCTTTATCGATCATATGGGACCTGCACATTTAAGTGATCATGAAAATATGGATGTTCCGCCACATCCGCATATCGGACTTTCGACTTTGACTTTTTTGTTCGAAGGAAGCATTATGCACCGCGATAGTTTAGGAACCGAATTGGAAATAAAACCCGGAGCCGTAAACTGGATGACGGCCGGAAAAGGAATCGTACATTCTGAAAGAACACCGGAGTATTTAAGACATTCTGACAAAATGCTTCACGGATTGCAAATTTGGGTGGCTTTACCAAAAGAATTAGAGCAAATGGATCCGAATTTCACACATGTTGAAGCAGATGATATTCCGGCTTGGGAAGAAGATGGCGTGTCCTATAAATTAATTGCCGGAGAAGCGTTTGGAAAAAAATCTCCCGTTCCAGTTTATAGTCCGTTATATTTTATTGAGATTAAAAGTACCCAAGCTAAAAAAATAAACATCGGAAATCATTTATTTGGCGAAAGCGGTTTGTATATTCTGGAAGGAAGCATCAAAAGTGGCGAACATGTTTATGATCCTAAACAAATTCTTATTACAAACGACAGCACTTTATGCGAGTTTGAATTAGCCGAAAACTCTACAGTATACATCTTTGGTGGAACTCCATTTCCTGAAGAACATTTTATCTTTTGGAATTTCGTTTCATCAGACAAAAACTTACTCGAAAAAGCCAAAAAAGACTGGACCGAACAAACTTTCCCAAAAGTTCCGGGAGAAACCGAATTTGTGCCTTTACCTCAACCAAGAATCAAATAAATTATGGATACAATTAAAGCAACCATTGATACACGAAAATATCGTACCGAAATAACATCTAAAACGGGTAACATTCTTATTTCAGATGAACCGCAGGAAATGGGCGGAAAAAATTTAGGTTTTAGTCCCTTTGAACTTTTGGCTTCGTCTCTTGCTTCCTGTACTTTAATTACATTACGAATGTATATTGACCGCAAAGGCTGGGATGTTTCAGAACTTAGTATTTGGGTAGATTTTGAAAAAAATGAAGAGCATACCGTTTCTTTGTTTGCAACGAAAATCCTAATTACAGGAGAAGTAGATGATGCACAAAAACAACGAATCTTGAAAATTGCAAACAGCTGCCCTGTTCATAAAACCCTTGTAAATACAATTAAAATAGAAACTTCATTAGTATAAATAATCATGGAAATCAAACAAACAAACGATACAAGAAGAGGCTATTTTGAAGCCATAGAAGAAGGAAATGAAGCCGGAAAAATGACCTACACCTGGGCTGGAGATTCTAAATTCATCATCGATCATACCGAAGTAAGTCCTGATTTTAACGGAAAAGGTGTTGGTAAAAAACTACTTATGGCCGCTGTAGAATATGCCAGAACTAATAATCTAAAAATTATTCCGCTTTGTCCTTTTGCGAAAAGCGTTTTTGATAAAGTAGAAGAAATTAATGATGTACTTTTTTCTTGAAGGTACTAAGATTCTAAGTTTTTTTTAACCGCAAAGTTCGCAATCCCGATAGCTATCGGGATACGCCAAGTTCGCAAAGTTTTTAGGTAAAGCTTTGCGAACTTTGCGTTTGTATTAAATCTTGCAGATAAAAAACCTTGCGTTCTTTGCGTTTAAGTTCTCATCCCGAAAATCATAATGTACTTTTTTCTTGAAGGTACTAAGGTTCTGAGATACTAAGATTCTAAGTTTTTTTTAACCGCAAAGTTCTCAATGAACTACGCAAAGTTCGCAAAGTTTTTAGGTAAAGCTTTGCGAACTTTGCGTTTGTATTAAGTCTTGCACATAAAAAACCTTGCGTTCTTTGCGGTTAAATCTCGACATCGAAAAATCAAATTTTAAAATCTCCTCAAAAACCATTATATTTGCATGTAATTTAAACTTAGAGTATGTCAAGGATAATTACACTTTTCTGTTTTTTCATAGCACAAATCGGCTTTTCTCAAACGGCTGAAAATTATTTAAATAAAATCAGAAATAACGAAGCTCTCTTAACAGCTTTCTTTCAGCAAATGCCTAAGGGCGGCGATTTACACCATCATTTTTCAGGATCAGTTTATGCAGAACCTCTTTTAGAAAGAGCGATTGCAAAAAATTTTTATTTGAATTTAGAAACTCTTGCAGTTTCTGAAACCAAACCTGAAAAAGGAAACTGGATAAATTTCGATAGTATAAAAAAACTCGAAAAACTGGATTATTACGAACAGCAAATCATGCAAACCTGGTCGGTTAAAGACTATAATGGTTCTGTTCCTTCTGACGATCAGTTTTTTGATTCTTTTCAAAAATTTGAACCTACTATTCAGGGACATTTTGCAGAAGGAATGCTGGAACTAAAAAAACGTGCCATTGCTGAAAATGTAAGTTATATCGAAACACAATTATCAACGATTCCGTGTGACATGAATGTTTCAGATTTAACCGATTTTAATTCGAAATTACGTCAGGCAGCCATTGAAAGAGATGAAAAAGCGGTTTTGAAACTTTTAGACGAGTTGTACAAATCGATTCAAAAGAAAGATGCTAAAAAATACGCTTTAGATTTCAACAACAATTTTATAGCAAAACTACATAAAGACTTAAAAATTGACGACGACAAATTTACTATGCGTTATCAAAATTTTGTGCTTCGTTTTATGAATCCGGTCGATTTATTCAAGAATCTCACCATTGCATTTATCTCTGCAAACGATAGTAAACTCGTTGCGGGTGTAAACATTGTTTCTCCGGAACATGGCGAAAATTCGATAAAAGATTATTGGTTGCATATGTTGATGTTCAAATATTGTCATTCTAAATATCCAGAGGTAAAATATACGCTTCATGCAGGTGAACTGACTTTAGGATTGGTTCAACCCGAAGATCTAACCTGGCATATAAACGATGCGATTTACGTTGCCGGAGCAAACAGAATTGGTCACGGAGTTGATATCGCTTACGAAGCCAATTCATATGATTTATTGCGTTATATGGCAAAAAACAACATTCCGATTGAGATTAACTTAACGAGTAACGAATTCATTTTGAAAGTAAAAGAAAACAGACATCCGTTTACACTTTACAAAGAATTTAATGTGCCAATCGTAATCAGTACAGACGACGCCGGAATTTTAAGAACTAATATGACGGAACAATATGTTTTGCTTGCCAAAAGATATCCAGATGTTTCGTACGCTACGATAAAACAATACGTTTATAACAGCATTAATTATAGTTTTATTCAGGATGCAGCTGTAAAAAAACAATTATTGAAAGATTTGGATACAAGATTTAAAACTTTTGAAGATAAATTTTCTAAGAACTAAAAACTGGCCAATCTTTGCGAAATTGCACGCAGATTTTAAACAGATTAAAGCTGATCAGCGCAGATTTTTTCATGCTAAATATCAAAAATAAAATCTGCTCAAATCTGCCAAATCTGCGTGAAAAAAATAAAAAATTATATGATTTTAGAAGCTGCATTCCTTTACGTAAAAACTGATTTATCAAATCAATTTGAAATAGATTTTGCAAAAGCAAGTCAATACATTTCATCAATTGATGGTTATTTGGGACATCGTTTAGAAAAGTGTCTTGAAGTCGAAAATAAATATCTTTTATTGGTCGACTGGAATACGCTTGAAGATCATACAGTAGGTTTTAGAAATTCTGAAGCTTATCTGGAATGGAAAAAGATGTTACATCATTATTACGAACCGTTTCCTGTTGTAGAGCATTTCGAAACCGTTTTTGAGAATAAAAAATAATTCGCAAAATTGCTCACAGATTTTACGGATTGGACAAATTAATGCAGATTATTATTTACAAAATTCGTGCGCATTCGTGCAATTCGTGGCAAAAAAACATTAAAATGAATATCAAACTTATCGCCATAGGCAAAACAGATAACAAAGCACTTCAAACTTTGATTGATGATTATACTAAACGTTTGTCGTTTTACATCAAATTCGATTTGGAGATTATTCCCGATATCAAAAACGTAAAGAACTTATCTGAAAGCCAGCAAAAGGAAAAAGAAGGCGAATTGATTCTTTCGAAATTAACCCCAACAGATCAGTTGATTTTATTGGATGAAAACGGAAAAAACTTCTCTAGTGTTGGTTTCTCTGAAGAATTGCAGAAGAAAATGAACTCCGGAATCAAAACTCTGGTTTTCGTCATTGGTGGTCCTTACGGATTCTCGGACACCGTTTATAGCAAAGCGCAAGGAAAAATTTCGCTTTCGCTAATGACATTTTCACACCAAATGGTTCGATTATTTTTTATCGAACAATTGTATCGAGGCTTTACTATTCTACGAAATGAACCTTATCATCATCAATAAGAGAGTTTTCAGTCACTCCCGATAGCTATCGGGATTAGTATTCAGTTTTAGAAGATGAATTCTTCTGTTACTTCTGCAAATGATTCCAGTTTTTGAACTAAAATTTTATCCTGAATATAAGATCCATAAATCATGTTTTTATCAAAACAGAATTGCATTTTAGGTTTAACCGCAAAATCAAGGCTTGCAATATAATTTAGTAATTCTTCTTTTTTAAGAACCTGGTTATTAACTTCAACCGTTTCATTATTTTTAAAGAAAATAACCAAACCTTCTGATTTTGGTTTCTCTGTTTTATAATACACTTTCGTGAAAGGTAAAAAGGCTAAATTCTTTCCGATAGAATCTGCGTACGAATAGTAGTTTTCGGCATTTTCGTTTTTGTGTGCACTATCAGCTCGTTTTTTTTCCTGAAGTTTTATTACTTCGGGAATAACCAATTTTAATGGCAAACGTTTATCGATATTGAAAAGCCAATTGGTCGAAATGATGCTGTTTTTACGGTTTACATCTGCAATTGTATCTTTTCCTTCTATTTTAAAGAAGATGTAAATTGGTGAATGATCTTGTACGTCTTTTACAATTGTTACGTTTGATTTTGGAAGTAAAACGTCTTCTTTTTTTTCACATGAAAAAAGAAACAAGGCAATAATTAGAGTAAAGTATTTCATATTTATTATTGTTTTTCAGCATCTAGTTTGTCATTCCGAGGAACGAGGAATCTCCGCAAGAAACTCCGTAAAGAAAATCGTCAATCTTTGTCGGGCAACTCATGGAGATTGCTGCGCCAGTTTACTTTCGCTCGTGTCCTCGTTCCTCGGAATGACAAACTAAACGATTATTTATTTTACAAACCTATTTTATTCATCAAAGTAACACATTCCACAGCTTCCTTTACATCATGAACACGAAGGATTTTTGCCCCTTTTGTCAATGCAATTGTATTAATAACTGTTGTTCCGTTTAAGGCTTCTTGTGCTGTATTACCAAGTGTTTTATAAATCATAGATTTTCTCGAAACTCCTGCTAAAACAGGTAACTCTAAAAGATTAAAAAGTTCCATTTTTTGTAAAACTTCATAATTCTGATCGGTTGTTTTGGCGAATCCGAAACCGGGATCTAAGATTAAATCATTGATTCCCAAACTTCTTGCTTTTTTTACTTTTTCAGAAAAGTAGAACAACATTTCTTTTACAATATTCTCATATTGAGTCATACTTTGCATGGTTTGCGGGTTTCCGCGCATGTGCATCATAATATACGGAACATTATAATCAGCAATAACATCAAACATTTTATCGTCTAATTCTCCTGCTGCAATATCGTTTATAATCGCTGCACCACTTTCTATACTTGCCTTTGCAACGGCGGCCCTAAAAGTATCGATAGACAATAAAGCTTCCGGAAAATGTTTTAAAATCAGTTCTATGGCAGGAACGATTCGGTCTATTTCTTCTTGTTCTGTTACAAATTCAGCGCTTGGTTTACTGGAATAAGCTCCAATATCGATAAATGTTGCGCCTTCAGATAACATTTTTTCTACTTGCGAGATAATCTCGCCTTCATTTTTATATTTTCCTCCGTCAAAAAAAGAATTTGGAGTAACATTCAAAATTCCCATTACTTTAGGAACTGACAAATCAATAAGTTGGCCTTTGCAGTTAATAAACATTTTGTTTCAAGTTTTATTTGTTTCAGGTTTCAAGTTAATCTCGATTGCACAAGCCTGAACTTGAAACAAGGAAAACCTGAAACCTGAAACTTTTTACATTATTTTTAGTTTCAAGTTACCGCCGTTAACACTTTGTTTAGAAAAAACTTGAAACAAAGAAAACCTGAAACTTGAAACTCTTTAATTTAATCCTTATTTTTGAAGAAATTTTAGCAAATATACAGCAATAAATGAAGAATACTTCCCTTGAATTTGATAATGTAATTACGGTTTGCCGTACTTTATTCATCAATAAAATGAAAGATTATGGTAGTGCATGGCGCATTTTAAGATTGCCATCGCTTACGGATCAGATATTCATAAAAGCACAAAGAATTAGAAGTTTACAAGAAAACGACGTGCGTAAAGTTGATGAAGATGAAAAAGGAGAATTCATCGGGATTATCAATTATTCGATTATGGCTTTGATTCAGTTAGAATTAGGTGTTGTAGATCAGCCTGATTTAAGTGTAGAACAAGCAACTGAATTATATGATGCTAAAGTAAAATTAACCAAAGAGTTAATGGAAGCCAAAAATCACGATTATGGCGAAGCCTGGCGTGATATGCGCGTAAGTTCATTGACCGATTTGATTCTGCAAAAACTACTTCGCGTAAAGCAAATTGAAGATAATAAAGGTAAAACTTTAGTTTCTGAAGGTATTGATGCCAATTATCAGGATATGATTAATTATTCTGTTTTTGCATTGATCCTTGAACCAATAAAATAAAAATCAAATTCCAAAAAATAAATTCCAAATTCCAAACCTAAAATTAGAATTTTGGACTTTAAATTTAAACAATATGAAAAACATCATTACCCAATTCTCAAGATTATTTGTCGGAGTATTATTTATTATTTCCGGATTAATTAAACTGAATGATCCTGTTGGATTCTCTTATAAATTAGCAGAATATTTTAGCGAACCGGTTTTTAATATGCCTTTTTTAGAGCCACTGGCTTTAGGATTAGCGATCTTTTTAGTAATTCTTGAAGTTGTTTTAGGGGTTATGTTATTGGTGGGTTACAAATCAAAACTAACGATTTGGGCTTTATTGCTATTAATCGTTTTCTTTACGTTCCTTACCTTCTACTCTGCTTATTTTGATGTAGTAAAAGATTGCGGATGTTTTGGAGACGCTTTGCACTTAACACCTTGGCAATCGTTTACAAAAGATATCGTTTTACTATTCTTTATTCTGATTTTATTCATCAATAAAAAATTAGTAAAACCTTTATTCTCAAGTCCCGTAACCAATATTATTACTTACGCGAGTGTTGTATTGTGTATTTTCATGGCGGTTTGGGTTTTAAATCATAATCCGATAAAAGATTTCCGTCCTTATAAAGTGGGAACGAATATCGAGAAAGGAATGGAAATTCCTGAAGGTGCGCCAAAATCTGTAGTTGAAATGATTTTTATCTACAAAGTAAATGGTGTTGACAAAGAATTTACCGAAAAAGACCTGGCCAATATTCCTGAGGGAGCTACTTTTGTGGACAGAAAAGATAAAGTAATTACGGAAGGTTATATTCCGCCAATTCATGATTTCACAATGGTAAAAGAGGATTCTGATTATAAAGAAGAATTACTTAAAGAACCGAAATTACTGGTTTTTGTAACGTATGATTTGGCTTTGTCTAATCCTGACGGAATGAAAAAATTAGAAGCTGTAAGCAAAGATGCGAAAGCAAAAGGATACAAAGTAATTGGAATGACAGCTTCTGGAGCTGATGAAATTGCAAAAGCGAAGAAACAATATGGTTTGGATGCTGATTTTTATTTCTGTGACGCTACTGCTTTAAAAACAGTAGAAAGAGCAAACCCCAGCATTGTTGTGATACAAAACGGAACTATAATTCAAAAAGTTCATTATAATGATATTCAGGATTTGAAGTTATAACACATCAAAACTAAAAATTCAGAAACACCAATTCTTCTATAGTTGAATTGGTGTTTTTTTTATTTAAAAATGAATAGATTTGAATATTTACCTAACACATATTAATGAATTATTCCTTTCAAAAGCAACCAAATGCAATCATAATTTAAACTAAAAAATACGTTAAAATAATATTCTCTGCCAAAAAATATAAATTTTAAGCCGTACCTTTTGTTAATCTTAGAAATTGTTAATTTAAATCAATAACTATGAAACAATTGTCGAGCCTCGTATTTATTTTTTTATTTATTGGATGTAATAGTCAAGCTGATATTACAGATAACCTCACAGCACCGGAAACATTTGCTTTTCAGATCTTAGATCAGAACGGAGAAAATGTATTTTCGAACAACACATTGGACCCGAAAAAAATCACTGTAAAAAATCTGGATTCTAACGATTTGGTCAAACATCATTTTGTATCTGATAACAATTTAAACATAATCGTTCTTGAAAATGTGGGACGAGAAAGTGACAATATCAATTATTCTGTAAATGTGGAGGACAGAAGTATTTTTGAACTTCATGTAGACGCTATTTTAGTAAAAAAAGGTTTAGATTTTGAATATAAAAATGTAGCGATTACCAATACAACATTTAAACGGGATAAGACATCAGGGGTTTATAATGTTCTTACCTCTCTTGATTAACTTCATAAAATTAAATTACATTACTATTTTCATTCTTTTTTTCAAAAAAAACTCAAGGAATTCCTCTCTTGAAAAAGACTTTTTCCAGACGTTTTTTAGGTCTAAAACGAGAAGTTTTTAAATTAAAACAAAACTTTTTTGTGATCTGTTTTTTAATTAAATTAAAAAATAGTTCAAAATTCACGTTTTGTTACTCTACTATTACGATTTCACTCTTGTTTTTTTAACCTAAACTTTATCTTTTGTTATAAAATACAGGACTGTTCAATTTTTGTTAATCTCCATTTCTCATTCAATTTGTTTGTTTAACTTTGTTGATGATCTTTTATTACCTGAAATCATTAGGATTTTAAAACCTAATAATTAATCGTATAAAGAGGGTCTTCAATTAGAATTAAAAAAAACAAATAGTATATACGTATGAAACAATTAGCCCTTGTTGTAATTGCCTTTATTACTTTTTCATGCTCACAAGCTCAGAAAACAAGTTTTTCTAAAGAAGCTTTGTCTGAAAAATTATTAGCAACTGATGAAAGTCAGGTTACTTTCAAAAATATTTTAAAAAAATACAAAGGTAAAACTTTGGTTATCGAAGTTTGGGCTTCATGGTGTGGTGACTGTGTAAAAGCAATGCCGCAATTAAAAGAATTACAAGCCAACAATCCTGATGTTTCGTACTTGTTTATCTCTGCTGATAAAACAGCTGATAAATGGAAAGCAGGAATTGAAAAACATGAATTAAAAGGCGATCATTTTATGATGAATGACGGTATGAAAGGCCTTTTTGGAAAAGCAATTGATCTGGATTGGATTCCGAGATATATCATTGTAGACAAAACAGGAAAAATTGTATTATATCGTGCTATTGAAAAGGATTTTGATAAAATTAATGAAACTTTGAAAAGCCTGAAATAAAAAAATAATAACAATGGCAATTGCAAAATTCAATGTCAATGTTATATAACGCAGAACAAAAAACAAAAAAAAATAAAATAAAAACTACCAAAATGAGAAAAAAGATTGTTGCAGGAAACTGGAAAATGCATAAAAACGCGGCACAAACTGAAGAATTATTAAGCGAATTAATTACTAAAATACCAGCTCAAACTACTGCTCAGGTAATTGTAGCTCCAACATTTGTAAACTTACAGGCAGCTGTTGCTAAAGTTAAAAATACAACTATTAGTGTTGCAGCTCAAAACGTTCACCAGGCTGAAGGTGGAGCTTTTACAGGAGAAATTTCTGCTGATATGTTAACTAGTATTGGTGTAAACACCGTAATTCTTGGTCACTCTGAGCGTCGCGCAATTTTTCACGAAACTGATGCTTTGATCGCTAATAAAGTAGACACTGCATTGAAACATGACTTAACAGTAATTTTCTGTTTTGGAGAAGAATTAAAAGATCGTCAATCTGACAATCACTTTAATATTGTTGAAAACCAATTACGTGACGGATTATTCCAAATCTCAAAAGAATCATGGTCTAAAGTTGTTTTAGCTTATGAGCCAGTTTGGGCTATTGGAACTGGAGAAACTGCTTCACCTGAACAAGCTCAGGAAATGCACGAATTCATCAGAGAAGTGGTACGTAAAGCTTACGGAGCTGAAATCGCTGACGAAGTTTCTATTTTGTACGGTGGTTCTGTAAAACCAGATAATGCTAAAGAAATCTTTGGTAAACCAGACGTAGACGGTGGTTTAATTGGTGGTGCTGCTTTAAAAGCTGATGACTTCTTAGCTATTGTAACGGCTATCTAATTTTAGATTTTAGATTTTAGATTTTAGATTTTAGATTTTAGATTTTAGATTTTAGATTTTAGATTTTAGATTTTAGATTTTAGATTTTAGATTTTAGATTTTAGATTTTAGATTTTAGATTTTAGA